>ENA-UOJE01000078-UOJE01000078.1-human-gut-metagenome-genome-assembly--contig:-C23-NODE-78-length-122173-cov-22.642436_pt1 | contig 122173 bp, 115 predicted proteins | sample MGYA00242341_ERZ723888 | MGnify/ENA metagenome assembly ERZ723888 | reverse complement strand
CGTTCTCCCAACACATCCAGCGCGGCCGTATGTTGACGCTCTCCCGGCCACGGGCTTTCTCTGCCAACCGCATTTCACGCACAATGCGCATCTGCTCCATAAAGAGGCCAGAACGCGCGCCGACAAGACCTGCCCTTGCGCCAGCAACGGAGAGATCTTGACACGGGCTGCCCCCGCAGATGATGTCCACAGGCGGCAGCTCCGCGCCACGCAGCTTAGTGATGTCACCTACATGGATCATGCCGGGAAAGCGTAGCTTTGTCACCTCAATGGGAAATGCTTCGATCTCCGACGCCCATACCGGCGTGATGCCGTTGCGGACCGCAGCCAAAGGGAATCCGCCGATACCGTCGAACAGGCTGCCCATGGTGATTTGTGTTAACCAGGTCATATCATCACCCTTTCATCTGATCGCCGCGGCGATGGTTCGGGTGGTGTTGACGGCAGCCTGCGCCGTATAAACGGCGCTCGTAATATTGGCCTTTGTTGTGGTGTCCAAGCCGAAGCTGCCGGCGATACGGGGTACTTCGCCGGCAGAGAGCATGAGCCCCACGCCCATGAGCGCGTGGTCCTTAAACACCATGAGTCCCGCAATGAGGATGGTGGACTGGAGAAAGGCGGTCAGGCACAAACCGATGACCTGCCGCACCCAGCCCATAAAGCCGTCCAGATAGCCGCGCGGGACGCTGAACATATAAAGGCTGCCCACGGCAATTTGAATCAGCAAAATGCCCCCGCGTTTGAGGTTGGCGAAAAACACCTTGATGACCGCGTAGCCCATGAGGATCACGCAAAAAAGGAGCATAATGGGGCTGGTGATGATGCCGAGACCGAAGTGAGAGCTGTTTATCACGTCCGAGAGCGTCTGGATCTCGCTGAGCTCCGTTATGATGTCCTGTCCCACCTCACCGATGCTTCGTCCGTAGCCGGTAAGTCCCGCGGAAAAGGTACCCTGCAGCGATACGGATAAGGCATAGAGCCGGACGGGGACGACGGTGAACAGGCTCACCGCCAGAAAGCCCTTGATGATGTTCATCCCGCACTGCTGGAGATTGCCTCTGCCGGTGGAGTATTCAATGCCGCACTCAAAGGCGCAGACTACCACGCTGACGGCAAACAACGCCCACGCAAGGCGGGAGAAAAAGAGAATGATGGCGCTGACCCATTCCAGCTCGAACAGCTCCACGCCCATATTGCCCATGAGGGCAAAGAAGTTGCCGAGAAAGCCTATGGCCTGCCCATAGACCCAGTCCATGAGCTGATCCAGGACTGTCGCGGCGACAAAATCCCAAATAAATATTGTTCATTCACCTCCGGAGACGCGACAAGGCCGCCGCCCTTTCGGGCGACGGCCTTGACTGCTGTCTTTACTTATTTCATTGTCTGTCCAAAGCTTTGGGTATCTTTGCTTTCCGGTTCATATCCAAGTTTCTGGCAAACAAAGTCTTGAACGAGCCTGCATTCCTTTAATGCGCAGACGGCGTCGGATTCATCCAGTTCTAAATTGGACGGATAGCGAACTTGAACGCCGTATGGCGTCAGTTCAATACAGGAGTCTGCCAGTTGCTCAAATCGCGTGTCTACTTCACAGCACAGCTTACAAAGCTGGATAAGGTCATGCGTTTTGGGCGGCTCTCTGTCGAATTGAACAAGCGTGGCTTTTAGAAATTTTTCGGCAGCCTGTTCACAGTGATAGCAAATAATTTCCACAGGCAGCGGACGCATCGTCAGCAGATGTTCCGCGGCGCTGAGATCCATATAGGCAAAGTCAAGCCATTCGCTGCTCCAGCCGGTGCTCATACAGCAAGACCCCCTCTCTTGCGATTTTCCGCTCCAGAGAAGCGTGTTCCGCTCTCTGATGGAATGCGTTAGAGCGATAAACAATTACATCCAAGGGGACGGACTGCGCTGAAAAGAGCGCACGGCGGATCGCCTTGACAGCGTCTGCCGGACGCATGGAATTTTCCGGGATAATGACGCACAAATCGTAGTCACTATCATCGGTTGGTGTACCATAGGCGTATGAGCCGAAAAGATAGATCTTCTCTGTATCCACAGTTGCGTCAATGATCCGGCAGATATCAGAAAGCTCATTTTTCACAGATTCTGTCATTCGCGCCGCCTCCTTTCCTAATTTCCATTATACCCAGCACGCAGAAAATAAGCAACTGATTTTTACCCTTGCACTACTTAGATGCCAATGATGCTCCAAATGTATTTCGGAGCCGTCAGCGTGAAGATGAGGCAGGCAAAGAGGATGGCGGGGCCGGTCCACTCAAATTGACCTCGCTGGCGAAAATCAAAATACGCGCCGCCAAGCTTGACAAAGAACGCGATGGCGAGGATCATATCCAGCGCCGGGAACACCACCTTCTCCACCACGCTTTTAATTTGCGTAGCTGCCTCCTTCCATGTCTGTTCCACCGCGCCTGCTACATCGCCGCCCGCGGCGAGGGCGGAGGTGCAGCAGAGCGCGGTCAGGAGCAGGAGCGCCAACGCCAAAATCATAATTTTTTTGTGTTTCAAGATATTAACCTCCTTGATATGGGGATGCCGCCCCTTGCGGAGCGGCATCCGTTGTTGTTAGCCCTTAATAGCCGGTGCGGGGCAGGGGCTTGCCGGGAGCATAAACTCTGGTGACCCAGCGGGAGGTCGCCATGATCCACTGCCCGTTGTAGACGCCGCCCGCGTCCGCCTGATTAACGAACTGCGTACCTCCGGTGAGCTTGGCAAGTGCCTTGCAGTCCACGCGAGGGGCTTCCACCTGCCGGAAGTTGGCGGGGACGATGCCGAACGCAGCCATGAACTCCGTCACATACTCGTTGGCGGCAAGCCCCAGCGCCGCGGGGGAAGCATCCAGCACATAGTTTTTGGATGCGCTCAGGTTATCCGCCAGCGTTCGCCATGTACCGCCGCTGAGATTTGTGCGGTACACAATCTTATAGTTTCCGGGGGTATTCCACGTGCCGGTGTAGATGGTCTGGAGCCGAACCGCCTTGACGGGCAAAGTGTCTCTCCAATAAAAAGACTCCAGCGCCGTGGTGGAATTGTTGGCAATACCGGTGAAATTGTAGCGGACGAGCTGCCCCGGCATGACCTCCACATAGCCGGTTTTCTTGATCGACACATTCGTTGAGAGGGATTTGTTAGTCATGCTTGCCTTGACGATCTGACCGGCATACTCAATTTCTACCTCGATGGGTGTCTTATCCAGTCCGTAAAATTCCGCCGCCTTGGATTCTACGATCTTGTACCGCGCCAGCGGCAGAGGCTTACTCACCGCCAAGCCGTTTTTGTCTGTCTTAATGGTATCCACCAGCCGATTGGTACGGGCGTTGTAGATCTCAAAGACGGTGTTGGGAATGGACGTCCCGGCAGGCCAACCGTTCATGGAATTATAGTCCGCGCTGACCTTTGTCACTTGGATCTGACCGGTAATAGGGGTATTCTGCCACTCGATTTCCGTGGTTTCGCCCGATTTCACATACACGGTCTTTTTCTGCGTGTCGGGGATGTAGCCCTCGTTTTCCAGTTCACGCAGATAGTAGCGGCCAGCAGTCAGGTTTTCAAACCGGACATAGCCCCGGTCATCGCTGGTTTCCTGCGCGATGGGGTTGTTGCCGCTGTCAGAGAGAATGAAGGAAACACCGGGGATGCCCTCGCCGGTGACGGCATTGACCTTGTGGATCAAAATGCCGGAGATGGCCTTGTTGGTGATCTCCAGCGTGGCGGTCTGGCCATCCCTGACCTCGACCCGATGGGGCGTGTCATCCAGACGGTAGCCCTCGGCAGCTTTCAATTCCGTCACGGTGTACCAGCCGTTTTCCGCTTCGGGGAGATGGATCACGCCGTTTTCATCGGTGGTGTAGGCACCAACGATCTCGCCATCCATTTTCCGGATCTCAAACTGGACGCCGGGGATGCGCTCTCCGGTTTTTTCGTCCTTCTTAATGACGGTAAGCCCGCCCGCGCGGACATTATAAAAGCGCAGGGTCTGCACCTCGCCCGCCTTGATGAGAATGGATTTCGGCGCGCCGTCCAGCACAAAGCCATCCACGGTCTTGACCTCCCGCGCCGTAACGGTGGTGCCGGGGATCAGGTCATTGATAACGACGCGGCCATTCTCATCGGTGATGAACTCTCCGTTGCTTCTGCCCACAACAGCGCCGCTGCTGTCGGTCACAAGGAAGGTCACGCCCTTCAGCGGCGTTGTGGTGCCCTCGATATACTTTTCGATCACAAGGGTGGTGCTTGGCGTGTTGGTGAAGTGCAACGTCTGGGTGTCATTGGGGTTGACCACCACGGTCTGGGTGCGGCTGGCCTCGTCGATGGTGTAACCGGGAATGGTGGCCGTTTCCGTCACCACCAGAGTCCCCACCACACCATGGATGGTGATTTTGCCGTCCTTATCGGTGAAGTACAGGCCGTTGCTGCTGATCTGTCCGTTTTCAGCGGGTACAAATGCGCCGGTAGAGGTCGACACCTTGAAGGTCACGCCCTGCAAGGGCTTCCCGGTGAGGGAATCCCGCTTGTCGATCACCAGGGTTCCGGCCTTGGAGTTTTTCACGATGACAGTCTGCGTATCGCCGTTTTTGCCGATGACCACGTTTGTGGACGCACGATCCATCACATACCCTGTCGGGGCCTTGATCTCAGTCAGCACATAAGCGCCGGGTGCCAGATTGGTGATCGTGATCTCGCCCTGCCCATCCGTGGTAAAGATACCGTTCTGCGTCAGGGTGCCGGTGCCGATCACGCCGTCCAGCCCCACCTCACATCCAGCGGCAGTGGTCACCCGGAACTCCGCGCCGGGAAGGGGCTGACCGGTGGCGCTGTCCCGCTTCTGGATGATGAGCTTACCCTTGGGCTGGTTCTTGAAGGTCAGGCTGACCGTGCGGCCTTCCTTGATCTGAACGGTCTGGCTCTGGGTGTCGATCAGATAACCGTCCGGCGCGCGTGTTTCTGTTACGATGACGCTCTTGCCGGGCTTCAGGCCGGGGATACGGATCTCGCCGTGTTCGTCCGTCCGGAAGATGCCATTGGCGTCACCGATCAGCGTGCCGTCCGCGTAGGTGATCTTGAATTCCGCGTTGGCGAGGGTCACACTGGGGTTTACGGAACAGACCTTGCGGATCAGCAGGATGCCGTCCGGGGCGTTGTCAAAACGGACGGTGACAACACTCTGCTCACCGCTGTCCGCCAAGTAGATCGTTTCCGAGGCGTTGATGATGGAGTACCCATCGGCGGGGTCAACCTCCTCCACGATATAGGTGCCGCTTTTCAGCCCCGTCCAGATGGCGGTGCCGTTCTTGCCGGTGACCTTCTGCCCGATGGTCGTGCCGCCGGTGCCGGAGGTGCCGCCCAAAAACCGCAGCTGGAAGGTGCAGCCGGGGAGCGCTTCGTGGGTCACGCTGTCATACTTCTCAACAACAATGGCATTCAGCGGAGTATTCTGGAAGGTCAGGGTCTTGCTCTCGCTGCCGTGGAGGATGATCTTCTGGGTGGAGGGTTCCTTCATCTGGAAACCGGGAGCGGGTTCCACTTCCGTCACAGTGTACGCGCCGGGATAGAGCCGCTTGCCCTGCTCATGGAGCCGGATCTCACCCTTGGCGTCTGTGAGGATATTTCCGTAATCGATGGTGGCAGGGGTCTCGGCGGATTCGCCGCTGCTGGTGTAAGTGATGTGGAACTTGGCTCCCTCCACAGGCGCGCCAGCCACGCTGTCCTCCTTGTAGATGGTGAGCTGGGGCATTTTCCGATTCTTGAAAGTGACATTCACCTCGTCACCGGCGTTCAGGCTGACGGTCTGCTCCCGGTCGGCGTTTTTGCTGGGCAGGTAGTACGGAGCGGGAACAGATTTTTCTGTAATTTTGTAGCTGCCGGGGGCCACGCGGTCCGTCACCGTGCCGTCCTCGCCGGTGGTCCAATCGGCGGAAAAATCACTGTCGATGCCCTCTACGGTGAACACTGTGCCGGGGATGGGCTTGGAATCCTCCGCGTCGATTTTGGTGACGGTCAGCCGGGGCATTTTCAGGTTTTCAAATACGAGGTTTTGATCGTCACCGGGGCCGAGGTAGATCGTCTGGATCGTCTCGCTGCCCACCACATAAGGGTCAGGGACGGATGTTTCCTTTACCTCATAACTATCCACCGGAATGTGGGAGATGACCGCCTTGCCGTCCGGCCCGGTGGTGACGTCCTGATGATAGCCGTAATGGATGCCCTTGATCTCAAAAACCGTGCCGGGGATAGGCTGCTTGGTCTGCTTATCCAGCTTCTGGATGGTCAGATTGGGGAGCTTCTGGTCTTTGGCCGTTACGGTCACGGTGCCGCCGCCATTGACAGTAGCCTGATCCACATGGGCGCAGACGGGGGCGGTCAGCTTGGCGTAGGGGGCGGGGGCGCTGACCTCCACAAAGGCGTACATTCCCTCCGTCACATGGGGGACGGTGATCTTGCCGGATGCGTCTGTGGCCTCCGTGCCGATCAGCTGGCCGTCCCGGAGGATGTGGAATACCGCACCGGAGAGGGGCGCATTGGCGTCAGTCAGCTTAATGAGCCGCACCTTTACCTTCGCGTCATTCTCAAAAACGAGAGATACGTCCGTTTTGCCGTCCCAATGGAATTCCTGCCGGACTTTGCCGGCGTCCTTGCTCAGAGAGTACCCGTTGGGCGGTGTCACTTCCTCGGCGATGTAGCTGCCAATGGGCATGGTATCCCAAGGCACATCCGTGAGCGCGCCGCCAGCGCCGGTGGTATAGGTGCCGGTGAAATTGTTATCCACGCCGGTGATCTTGATGACTGCTCCGGCAAGACCTCTGGTGGGATTGTCCGCGTCCACCTTGCGGATCTTACCGGTGTCGGTGACGGTGGGGGTATCCGTAAAGGTGATCGTCACAGTGCTGCTGCCATTGTTCGGCAGGACAACATATTCAGGACCCGCGTTGTCGATCCCGTAGCCGTTCGGAGCCGCTGTTTCCGTTACGGCGTAGGTTCCGGCGTCCAAGGGAGAGAAGGTATAGGTGCCGTCCGCGCCGGTGACGATGTCCTTAGAGAAGGAGCCGTTGGTGGATTCCACGTGGAACCGCGCTCCGGCAAGGCCCTTGGTGGGGTTGGTGGCGTCTACCTTCTTGACCACCAGCGTGTACTGCTCGTTTGTGACGGTAAGACTGCCGATCATAACGCTCTGGACGGTGCTGACAGGGTGGGCGGCAGAGCCAGCGCCGGTGAAGGAATACTCTTTTACGTCGCAATCGCCCCAAACATCCTGCTTGCCAAGATCCAGGATATATTTCGCCCGGTCCCGGAATGTGGCGCCGTCGCAGGTCTGGTCGATGCTGGTATAGCTCGCGCCCTTCAGCGAGTTCCAGACGTACATCAATTCCTCCGCGCAGGCGGTGGCGGGATCACCCAGGGAGCCGTCCTTATACCGCCACACGATGGCCTGCACCCAGGCGTTCATGTACCAGCTATAACCGGAATCCCAGATGTCATCCACGCCAAGGGCGTGGGCCTTGTCCGTGAAGATGCCGAGAGAGTGGGCGTAGTAATAGGCCATCATCATTTTAACGGTGGGATCGGTGACGGGCTTCGGATCGCCCCAGGTCTGGCCGATCAGGGAGGTGCCCATGCCGCCGCCCTTCGTCCCGCAGAAGCCCACGGAAGTCTTTCCGGCCACGCCGTAATACATCTGGTGCATTGTGCATCTGCCAAGGCTGGCGGACTGATAGGAAACACCGCTCATGCCGAACCGCTCTAACTTGATGGTGTCAGCCCCTGCCGCCAACGCGGTAGAGGGGAGCAGGCCGAGGACGCAGATCAGGGCCAGCAGCATCGCGGTCACGCGATTTTTCAATGAATGCCATGTCTTTTTCATCGTTATTTGACCTTTCTTTTTAGATTTGCTCATAAGAAATGGCCTTCCGGCGATGAAGCTGGAAGGCCATGTGAGCATATTGAGTTGCGGATAGGTTATGCGTAGGGATTGTGCGCGTTGGGATCACCGACGAACAGGAAGCAGATCGTTCCGCCCTCATCAGTTGAGATCCCGACGCCGATGGTGTCGCAATCAGGGTCAACCATCGTCTGGAAGTGGCCGGGAGAATTCCGCCAGTTCTCCACTGCCCGCTCTGCGGTTTCAGAGGCGGGCACATTTGCGAACGCGGTGATATTCGATCCAAATCCATGGGGATACCCGGAGGCCGCTACCGCCTCGCACTCCACCTTATTCTGGTGGTATGCGACACGCAGGGACGCGCAATGCTGCGCCGCGTCCATCAGAGCCGTGTTGACCGTCAGTTCCGGCACACCGTTTTCCCGGCGTACCTGATTGACCAGCCGGACGATCTCCTGCCGTGCCGCGTCTGTCTGACTGGCGCCGGATTCCGGAATACTCGCACCTTGCTTGCCGTCAACTACCGTCAGCGTTAAAGTGGCGGTCTGGCCATGCTGATCGGTCACGACCACGTCGGATGTGCCGCTGCTGACCGCGATAGCGGTCCAGAGGCCGGAGGCATTCTCAACGCGGATGACATTGGGCTGCGTGGAGACCACACTTTTTATTTCCTCACTGGGACTGATATTCAAGCCGCTGCGGTCTCCGGGGCGGAGGGTGCTGCCCTTGTAGCTGCTGACGCGGATACCGGATGCGGCAGGGGCGATCCCCGTGTATGGATGTCCGGTGTCGATTTGGACTCCGGCGTTCCAATACACATTGAAACCGACCTGCTTGCCCATGTCCCGCAGCTTCACATAGTTGTGTCCCGCAATGTTGTAGGCTTCCATTTCCACCTGCTGACCATCCACAAAGATGGGCTGCCAGGTGGGTTCCGCCGTGATCCCGGCCGCGACCGCGATAGAGCCGCCGGTCAGCGCCGCGCCGATCACCATGCCGGTGAGCATCATACTGACATTCTTTCTCACATTTTTGCTCTCGTTCATCTTTCTGCCTCCATTCTAACGGTGTATGTGTGAAAATCTTCTTCGCAGCTTCACCATATCACAAGTGAGGGGCAGAAGTCGAACAGAACTGATTCGGCAAAAGGGAGAAAGATTCAGACCTCCGCTGCGGTGACGCACCAGCGCTGGTCCCGCTGGTTGCGGACGCAGGTGTAGAGCGTCAGCATATTTTCACCGGAGTCCGCAAGGCCGCCGCGATCCGTTTCGCTGACCTTGCTGACGTCCGTCACCTTGTAGGTGCGGGTGCCCAGCTTGGTGGTCAGGGTGATCTTGTCCCCGATGTCCAGCGTGTGGATCTGGCCGAAATAGCTGTTGGCACCCCGGTTGTGGGCGGCGAGGCAGACGTTGCCGTTCCAGATGGAGGTGTCCTCGAAGTGTCCGACGCCCTTGGCGAGCGTCTTGCTGTCCGTCCCCTGATAGATTTTCACGTTCAGATCCAGCGCGGGGATCTCCAGCCTGCCGAGGGAGCCTCTTTTGTAGTAGAGGTCGCTTGTCACCTCCGTGAACAGCACGGCGGGCTGATAGCCGCTGCTGCCATTCACCGTGCTGCCTGGGGTGATGACGCCGGAGGCGCTGCCACCAATGACCGCGCCGGACGCGGGAATACCACCGGGGGCAAGGTTGGGCGTGAGGTATTCACCGGTGTGGAGGGCGTTCATGCTCTCCGAGCCGAAGATGGGCGGAATAAGCGCGGCATTTTTGCTCATGTCGGCGTTTTTCATAGCGCCGCCATCTGCCGTGTGGATGACCTCAATAGATGTGTCCTTTCCAAAGTCATAATCGTCCGGCGCGTCAATGCTGTATTCCAGCGCCGAGGCACTGGCCGCAAGGGATGCCATCATACTGACAGCAAGTGCGAAAGTCAAAATCTTTTTCATTCTGTATCCTCCTCATCCGCGTTTTCTTTTCTGTGCTTCACCAGCAGCGCGCCGCCGACGCCCGCACCTGCCGCGGCCACGATCCCAATGGGAATGAGCACATAAGACCAGCGGAAAGCGGACGCCGTGGCGGGTGTCTCCGCAGGCTCCGTGGGCTGGATGGGCGTTCCCTCAAAGATAGCCACATAGCGGACACGGTTCAGGGCGATCCGGCTGACGGTCCCGGTATAATCCGCCGTGACGGTATAGCCCTTCACATAGCTGCTGGTGGCGCTTCCGGAATAGGTGGCAACAGCCGTGTAGCGATCCGCCACGGCGTAACCGTCCATGTTAGCAGTGTTGTCCGTCTGCCACTGGATGTCCGTGAGCGTCAGGGTCTTGCCGTTTTCCGTAATAGTTTTGGGAAGATACTGCGTATCCTGTTCGGCAAGATTGGGGTAACTGCGCTTGGTGGTGATTTCCTTGGTGGCAGTGCCGTTGCCGGACGGCTCCACCTGCACGGTATCAAGTCGGAGCGTCAGGGCCCCCATGAGGCCGTCATCCGTGATGAACTCCCGCTCCTGCGGCAGCAGCGCCAATACAGATTCCATGTCTTTTTTGGCGCTTTCAACGGAAATGTGCTCTGTGTGCTGGCGGCTCTCATTTTCCGGAAGCTCCTGCTTCAGAAGGTCCGTCAGGGTGTAGTGGAAGCCGTCCTGCCGGAAGTCCGAACGGGGGATACCGGCAGGATCGTCTTCGGGGCTCAGGTCATAGATTTTTTTCAGTTCCGTGCCATCGTCGTTTCGAACGATGGCGGTGGGGTAGCAGACCTTGGCGGTCGGTACCGCGGGCTCAAAGTCCGCCGCCAGCGCGGTGGGCGTCAGCGCCAAGGTCAGGCACAGCGCCGCGGCGCAAAGGGAAAGCATTCGTTTCATTTTGTGTTCCTCCTTAATGTTTCTTCATTTTATAGTGATCTATTGTCTGCTCCAGCAGGAGGTCATATTCCCAAGGCTCTACTTCTAAGGAGAGGTAGGCGCCGTCTTTCGTCATGCCGTCCACCCGATAGCGCAGCACCAGAGGAAGCTGCCGCTGCTTTTTCGCGTCCTGGGGCGAGAGCCAGCCAGCGCCTTCTACAAAAACAGCGCGAATGGCGGAATCATAGTTTTCTTCATAGCCCTGCCAGAGAAGGGCCTCCCGCAGTTCTTTCCGCAGCTTCTTGCGCTGGGGGACGGGGATCAGGCGCTCCGGCTCCAGCAGAAAACGGGGACGCAGGCTTTCCAAGCAAATATCCAGCGCGTCTTTCAGGTCGGCATTCTTTTTCGTCAAGCCGTCGCGCCAGTGATCTGCCGCCAGAACATCCTCGCCCTGAGCATCGCCGGGGAAAAGACGCACACAGCGGATGAGCTCATAGGCGTGGGCATCATCCGCCATGCCGAGGACGCGGGCCCCATCCATAGGGAGAGACCGGTAATGGGAGATCGCGTCATTCAACGCGGAAAAACGTTTCACACCCCAGCCGGATCTTCCGGGCCGAAGATCGTCCACGGTGTAATAGGTCATGCTCATGCAAGTATCCTCCTCACTTCATTTTCATACCGCCCATTGTGGGGGCGTCCGTCTGTTCCTGTGTCATCATCTCCGCCAGCTTTTCACGCGCCCAGTCGGGTAGAAACTTGTCATCCAGTACGCCGATGAAATCCTCCCGGTTCCATCTGGCTGTTTCACCGTCCGAGAGGCAGGTGGCAAAGACTGCTCGGCCACTGGAATGCGGCTCGCAGCCAAAACCGCTCCGAGCATACCAGAGCTGGTTTTCCTGACTCCAATACTGCTCCCGCAGCGCCTCCGGTGACAGCACCAGCACCTTTCCGGTATAGTCCTGCTCGGCGCGGTCACCAACGCAATGCTCCGCGCCAAAGAGATTTAGCGCCTGCACCGCCTTGCGGTAGAAAGTGACGAAGCCATCCAGCACGGCCGGATGGCTTCGGACAACAAAGTCGCTGTTGTGGTTGATGTCTTTGGGGATGCAGGCGCGCTCCGCCCACTGCTTGTTGGCATGGCCGAAGCGCCCGTCCCACTTGAGTTCGTGCAAGGTGTTGGCAAGCACCCACGCGGTGCGCTTGTAGCCGTATTCGTCCAGCACCGGCGTGATGCAGTTCTTGTCCAGATGCATTCCGTCGAAATTCTGACGGATGGCGTCCTCGATGGTGTTGCGGCAGGCGATGTTCGCCTTGTGGCTCTCCCGCCAAAGGGAAAGCTCATTCCGATCTCTCGCCTCGGCGGAGGAATAGGGGTAGAGATAGGTGTCATTCATTCTGAGATTTCCTCCTTTTCCAACAGACGGCATACGCCCTCCAGCTGCACACCGGAATCCTCCAGCATGGTGCGAACATCATCGTCCAGCTCGTCGATGAGCATATCCGCGGCGGTTTTCTCCGCTGCCTGCACGATGACTCTGCCCTCCTCTACAAAGGACTCCAGCGCGGCAGTGGGCGAGATCCCCGCCTCCGCCAGCTGGCAGGGTGGAATTTCAAGGCCGGAGCAGTGGGGTTCGTGTTCACAGGCACCGCATGCCGTTTCCGTCATTCCGGCCTCCATTGCCATCTGGCTTCTCTCCGCCAGACGGGAGATCAGCTGCGGCGTTACGGTGGAAAGCAGAGAAATGGTTTTCAGCAGCTCTGCCACGGTGGGATCTCCCGGCAGCAGCAGAACACAGCCGCTGTCGGTATGGAGGATCAGGTCGCTGACATCTGCAAGGCCGGAGAGCTGCAGCGCGGCGCGGGGAATGGTAAGGGTCTTGTTCGCGGGGTCATGGTTCAAATGGAATTTCATGATGTTTGCCTCCTCTTTTTTTGATTTGTTTAACATTTCAATGGGCACTTTGGCTCGTGGATCATCTCATAGCGGGTATCGCCGTCACCGCCCAGCAGGTTTTCCAAGGAAAGCTGCCAGCAAGCCTTGCGGGGATCATAGTTCGTGATGATGATTTCCTCATATTCACTTCCCGCCCTTTGGGACATACTGTTTGGGCGCGAGGTCCGGAAAATAAAGCAGCCATCTTGATAGAGATCGCAAATGTATTCCTGATAGTTATACGAAACAATAAAGTACCCCTCACTCCCGATGAGCACATCGTGAAGCCGCCGGTGATCCTCCGGCGGGAACTCTACCGGATAGCAGCCCTCTGCCATATAGTAGGGCGGATCGCAGTAAAGTACGGCATTCTTCCTGTCATATTGGCGAATCAGCTCCTCAAAGTCCTTATTCTCAATGACAACATTGGCCAGTCTGCGGGAACTCTCCCAAATCAGATGGAAGAAGCGGCGGATATCGCAGGGCTTACCGCCGAAGGACTTGGCACCGCCGCTGAAGCTGTATCGCACCAGTTTGAAGTAATCCGCGGCACGGCGAATATCTCCGCGTGGCGCGCGTTCCAACATGAGGGCGCGGATGGCTTCCGCGTCGGGCGGCTTGAGGTAGACCTCCGTCAGATCCATTTCCTCCTGCAGATAATCATCCGTGATCTCATCCTTTGAGAAAAATTTATAGAGGACGTTGAAGTCATCCCGTGTGTTCAGCGGCAGGAACCCCAATTCCGCTAAGAGTGCCATAGTACGGTTTTTCACGCAGCAGAAGAGGTTCGTCAGATTTCCGTTGTAGTCATTGTAGACTTCCATACAGCCCCGCTGGATAGGACGGCTTATCGTCACCGTGCCGCTGCCGCCGAATACATCGATGAAACGCTTATAGTGGTCCGGCATCAGCTTGTTGATGATCCACAGCAGCTTGCCCTTGCCGCCTACCCAGGGGATAAAGCTGTTCAAGATGCACCTTCTTTCAAAGGAAAAGCATCCAGTGACCGCTCTAATCCGCGTCTTGCTGCCGCAAGTCCATTTTCCATGTTTTGAAGCTGCTGAATCGTGGAGTAGACTTCACCGGCAGTCGCCGCGTAGAAGTATCCGCATCGATCGCTCCCAATAGGAACACCCTTGCGTCTCATACGATTTACAAGTTTTCGAAGATCTGTTCCGCTAATCCCTATAGCCGCTTCCAGCGCAGCGCTGCTCGCACTGTACCTTCGCCCGGTACATGCTCCTTTCAGATAACTCAATAATTTTTCTTCTCGCATTTTTGCTCCTTTCCGGGGTTGTACTCCCGGAGGAAGGGACAATGCGCAAAAAAGAAGGGGCCGCTTTCCCCCTCCGGGAATACGGCCCCTAAGTGTGATTGTTTTTCTGAATGTTCCGTTCTTACGGAACGGTAATCGCCCCGTGTGCTCCTGTGAAACAAACGCCATCTCCCATATAATTTAAGAACGGATACCGTTCAAAAGGAGATTGCGTATGGATCAGGTCGCATTGGGTAAACGGATCAAGGCCGCTCGCGAGCGAGTCGGCATGACGCAGGAAGATCTTGCTGCCGCTGTGGATTATAGCGTGGATCATGTGAGCGTTGTAGAGCGGGGCGTGAAGCCGCCAAAGCTGGAAAAGCTGGTTGCCATTGCCAACGTGCTCAATGTTGGGACAGACGAGCTTCTTCAGGACAGCTTGAACGCGGCGACGATGCTCCGAGCTACGGAGCTCTCCGAGCGCTTGAAGACACTTTCCCCGGACGGGCAGCGTAAGGTGATGAATGTGCTGGAGGCGCTGATCACTGAATTCCAGTAACAGTATGACAGAGGTTTGCTTTTTGCAGACCTCTGTTTTTTTCGACCGCGTTCGACATATTTCCCGTAAACTCCTGTGGTATTGTAGTTCCGCAAGAACGATAACCGTTCTAAAAAGAAAGGAGTGAACGATATGAAACAAATGAATATTCGTGCCGAAGCAGCTCTGCTGGAAGTAGCCCGCAGACACCATACCACCGTGGAAGAGGTGCGCAGGGAGATCCGTCTGGCTATGGCGATGGCAATGTGTAGCCCTGACCCTGCCGCGCGGAAAATCTGGGGTGAGATACCCTGTGATGGAAACGTCCTCACGCCGGAGGATCTCATCACCTATGCCGCGATGCGATGCCGGGAAGGGGAGTTCTGAAAGTTTCTTGCCCGTTTTACGGGTCAAGGCGGTGTTATTTCATTTTCATCTCCATTTTCTGTGTTTCCTGCATTGGTGACAGCATGGGCTGATAGTCCGCACGGTGCAGCAGACCGTAGGGCGAGAGCACTGCGTTGTCCTCTCTGATGAGGTCGCAGCCGTAGGTGTAGAGGTTTACATGGGAAATCAGCAATTCCACCGAGTGGTCATCCGTCATGAAGTGAAGCTGGTCGATGGCAGTTTCCTGCGGTGAGCTGATCTCCGGTGTGAGAACGTAGTCATCCAGACACTCTGTCAGGCTTATGGCGGTCGCAATGTCCTGCACCTCAAACTGCTTCAGCAGAGCCTTCAGCTTTGGAAGCTGCTTTTCAGGCGAGGGCATATCCCGCACCGCTGCGGCGAGTACGTTGAATTCCTCCAGCTCCATGGGCAGGTCGGTGAATTCTGCCGCATAGGGGATGATCCCGTCATAATCAATGACCGTGACACCCTCCCAGCCCTCCGCGCCGAGCTGCGCCTGTGCGTCCAGCAGCTCCACCTCTGCCGCGGGAAGGATCAACGTCACCGTGCGGTCATCGCCAATATCGGGATGCAATCCGAGCGTGAGCCGGAAGAGGTATCCCGGCTTTTCCGGCAGCGTCTTTTGGACGGGCGGTGCGGTTGTCAGCTCGCCATCCCGCAGCACATACAGACTGTTCACAAAAACGCCGTTTTCGCTGCACCGCATCATTCTTCCGATGCCGGCGAAGTCCAGCATCTCAAATACCTCGTTGGATACGCCGTCCAGTTCGGGGATAAATTCATTTTCCGCGTAGAAGCGGCCAAGCTGGGCGTCATCCGCGGCATCCACTACATGATAGCAGTCTGTTTTTGCGCTGACCGCCAGATCCCGCAAATCCTGCAGCGTGATGATACCGCCGTTGGTGTTTACTTTTTTCTGCACCTCCATGGAGAACAGTCCCTCAAAGGCGATCCCCTGTACCTCATCCAACGTCGCAAGCCTTGCGGCAAGGTCGTTGAGCTCGTTGAGACTGATATCCAGCTCCTCTAAATGCGGGGCAAGATATTCGAAAGCATAGTAATCGTCGATCTCCATGTACAGTGCTTCGCCATCCTTCAGCCGCACCTTTTCCATCGCGTCCCACAGCTCCCACGGGGAGGCGGGCAGTTCCAGCGTTGCGTAGGCTTCGCTGTTTGGAACGTCCTCTTTTGCCAGATAAACGGCAAACACTTTCTTAGCCAAACTTCATTCCTCCCATCTTCTGCTCATAGTAACCGGGGTCAGCGCCAGGAGTGTTCCAGCCGTGCATGCTGCCGCACTCCATCGCCAATCGCTGTTCCTGTGTTACGCCGAGGCGTTCGTTGTTGTAATCTGCCAGCTCGTGGTTCTGCTGCGGATTGTCCGTGCTCCAGTCACTCGGATAATAACCGCTCTCACCGCGCTTAATGCAGATGAGCTCGCCGGTGCTGGCAAGTGTGGAGAAGCACAGCTCCGGCAGGCCATCCGCCAGCTTGGGGGAGAAAAGCTCCTGTTCCGTTTGGATGCTCCACTCGTCCGAATTCCAAAAGTGGACATACAATTCACCGCCGTCGTCCACGGAAATCTCCCGTTGCTCAAAACCCTCGCACCAGCCGTCAGAAGCCTGCCCGGTGATAAATTCCTTCAAAGTATCCATTTCGGTGTCCGACAATTCCCCGGCAACACGGCACTCCGCAATGCCCCAAAGCTCTCCGCCTCGGCTGTCTACCATGAACACAGCGGAGTGGACCTTTGTGTTGATGCTGTCAGGCTTATGGTACCAATGCATGATGCCACGCTCCGCCTCCTCCGGCATCCGGTTTTTCACCAGCGCCGCCGTGATCTGATCCTGATAGCCGCGCAGCTCACTGCCCTCCAGCAATGTGCTGCTGTCGTCGAAGTCGCCGTACTCGTTCCGCTCGTAGAGATCGGCGGTCAGGGGCATATACAGCTTGAGGGTGGACAGCTTGGGCGGCAGCACGGTGAAGCTGTCCTTACCGGGGGCGAGCGGCAGCGTGCGGCCATTGTCCCACTTCATAAAAATTTGCCCCCCATCGTCCACGAAGTCCACTTCGCCCTCCGTGCCGGGAAGAATGGGATGATAGGGGTCTTCCATAGTGTTCAGCCGGATGCGGGTGCCGGGGGGATACTGCTCCTTGATAAAATTCACCATTTTTCTGTCCATCATCTTATTCCTCCCATTGTCATGCCCTGTTTGGGCGTTTTTTGATATTCCTCCAACTGGCGGGGATTCTCCTCGCCGTAGAAGTCGAAGATCATGTCATCCACCTGCTTGCGGACGCTGGGATCGTCGGTCAGCACCTCGTAACGGAAGCCTGTGGTGGGGCGATACGGAAGTTCCTCCCGCACACACTTGAGAAAGGCTTCAGCATCGGTAAACTCCTGCGTATCGCCGTTGGCATAGGACACACGGCCCACCAGGGGCTTGTCCCGCGCCATGTTCTGCCGCTGGACATCCAGATCATAGGCCGTACAGTAGCAGTTATAATCTCCAGGAGACGGATTGCAGCGCAGGCAGTAGCGGTAATGCTCCGTTTCCACAATGTAACCGTAGTTCTGTGTCCAGCCGCCGCTGATTTTCCCGCCGTGTTCATAGCAGAAACGCTCCATCGCGAAGCGGTTTTTCAGCACATCTTCACGGAGCTTACCAACGATCTGCTGCAACTCCGCTTTGAACGCGGGGCTGTTCAGCTCCTCCGGGCCGCGGGGCCACCAGGTATGCCAGAACTCGTTTCCGCTGCGCCCGAAGTCCATGCGGACACAGCCGACAGCGCCAAGGCGCTTATCTTCTTCGGGGTGCTGGGCATAAAATAAGCCCGCCTCCTCCGGGCGGGCAGGTCGGATATGAAATTGTGTTGCATCTTTCAAGGTTAAGATCTCCTTTCGGTGTAGAATTTGGCTTTACACATTTTTGGGGGTGTGCTATGATGTGGCAAACAAAAATTTGTGGCAGAGAAGACTGTTGCAGAGCAAGTCAGCACAAACACAGACGTCGAGAGACTCAATTTACATGATGTGGAGATACTATCTTAGTGAGGTTGTTTTGAGGTGTGACTTATGAGGGAACATACGCATACGAGAAATCGAGTTCGAAAAAAAGCCCATTTTTTTCGAATGTTTTCGATGATAGCATTTATTATTTCGTGGATGGCCTTAGAACCTTTAGGAGGGCAGTTTCTTTTGGCAAATAGCTATTCTCTCTTTTGGCTGTTTGTTCACTTTGTGAGTTATATCCTAATGGGCTTCACAGTATATTTGCAAGCAAAAGCGTTGTCTTATGATTATACAAAAGTAGACTTCAAACTACTGTGGGGAACAACTCAATCGTCGGAGGAAAGGCGTTGCCTTATGCTCCCAACGATACTAATATGCATTATTGTCGATATAGGCGCACTAATCTTTTCACCTCTACGTTAGATAATTTCCGGTTTATCTGCTCATCAAGCGGCTTGATCCAAATGGATCGAGCCGCTTTTGCTTACATCATCCTCTGTCCCTGCCGCGGCTCTGGGAAGGGCGGAGCCAAGCGGCGCAGCAGGCCGAACTCTGTTTCCGTCACACCGTCATTTTCCATGCAACCCTGACCGTATTTTGCAAAATCCATGCAGCAACGGCACAGGGGTCTGCCTCGCACCCGGTCTGCTTACACTTCAGTTCTGCTCGAATGATCATCGTGAAAGCCCTCCCATCTCCATGCGGCTGCTCTGGCTGCCGTTCATCACTTCCTCCATGCTGTAATAGCCCTTGTACGCGATGTAACCCCGGTCGGTGAACATCCCGTCCTCCGCGTTCATGCGCTCCGTGCCATACTTTTCATAGTCATAAAAAGCGTCAAGATTTTCGTCATAGTCGAAATGACCGGACTGCTGGATCATGTACTTGCCGTACTCGGCGGGAGAGTGCGCGTCGGGGGCGAAGTCAAAAAGGTCGAGGTTTTCCGCAAGGTTTTTGATCTGCGCTGCGGACTTTGGCTCTGCCAGCATGACCACGGCACCCAGCTTTTCTATATCCGCGTTTGATAATCCATCCGTCGCCTCTGCCAGTTCATTGAGGTCGGAGAGCGTTTCGTACTCCATATCCAGAAGGACATCTACCTCATTGGGGAGCTGGCTGTCCTCCAGCCGCAGGCGGACATCGGCGGGATCGGTGATGCCCCCACGAAGAAGGGCGCGGTCGATCTCCTCCTGCACCATAGGGAGAAACAGCCATGTGATGTGTTCTGTGTCCTCTGGCTCGGTTTTGGAGGTCACCGCAACGGTGATGGCGTTCGGTTCATAGTAATAGCAGGGAAAGAACCGGCCATCGTAGACCTGTTCCAGCTTCATGCCGTTGTCGTAGACTACGCCGTAGGGTGTGATCGTGCCGCCGCCGCTTTCAATGAGCCGTCTTGCCGTTTCCTCACTGTCCAGTTTGTTCAGTTCATCCACACTTGCGCTGCCGCCGTGCAGGTTCATGTAGTGGTCGCGGCCGATGGCGGCGAGGTCGGAAAAGTCGGTGATGACCGTAGCCTGCTGGCAGCAGAAGGTCAGGTTGATGAGATCCTTTAACTCGAACGGCTCCAGCTTGTGGGCCATTGCCTGAAACTGTGCGGCCTCGCCGGTGTCGAAGCTTTCCAGCCTCTTGGCGAGGTAGTTCAGTTCCTCCACATTGACCGTGAGCATTTCCGTGCGTTTGAGCACAGAGAAAAAGCTATCAACCTCCTCCACCTTGCAGTCCGCCTTGACCGCGTCGCCGATCTCCAACGCCGCCAGCAGCTCCATACAGTGCGCGTACTGATGGTGAGAGATGGGGAACGGGATGGTCGCCACGCCGTATTCCGGGTGGCTGGGATTACTCAAAATTGCTTGAAACATCATTTTTTTCCTCCGATCCGTTGATTTTGTTCATTCTGGTCCGCAGGCAGGTTCCGTCCGCGCCCCAGCAGAGAAAGCCATGGCGGGGATAAGGGCAGCCGTCACATTCCGGTGAACGGCTGCAAACAGGCGCTGGCAGCGGCTCCTGCTGAAAGCCGGGGAAGTGCGGAAGAATGAGTTTGAAGTGGATCGTGCCATGAATTTCCATCATCTTTTCCTCCTAAAATAAAAAATGCCGGACATTTCTGTCCGGCCTGCGTGGATACTTATTTCATTGTCATGGTGCCCCGCTCCGGTGCGTCCCGCTGCCGCAGAGCATCCGTGGGCAGCAGTCCGCTGACCTGTTCCATCAGCTCCGCCAGCTCCCGATCCCGTCCGAAGGAAAGGCTTTCATCCTGTTCGCGGACGAACGCCAGCGCGCGGTAGATCTCCGCAAGCTGCTCCGGTTCAAAAAGGGCGCCTTTTTGAACAAGCCCGCTGCGTGTGGCGAAATCCCGCTTGGCGGCATCATAGTCATCCTGGAAATAATGTCCGTGATGGACGCCCTCCCGGTCGAAGTCCCACTCCCAAGTCACGAATTGGACACCGCGCTCGGTGGGGTGGCCCGCCAGCACTGCGTCACCAAAGTCCGCGAGGACGCGGTAGTCGCCATCCAGTCCGCTGGCTTTGAGCCGCGGTGCGGTTTCCAGAATCGCCATGTATTCCGAAGTCATTTTGACGGTGTCAATCACCGTCTGCAAAGCGTCCTGTGCCCTGATATTGTCTACGTTTTCTTGCCGGTACAATACGCTGCCCTTGCCGGAGATACGGCAGAGGCGCCCTTTTTCAATGCTGACGGGCAGGTGGTGATCTTCGATTGGTTCCACCGTGAAGCCGTTCTGCCGCAACTGATTGGCGGTTTCCTCAAGGAAGCGGAGCTGTGCGGGTTCGTTTTGATGATTCATTTTGGAGTCCTCCTCGTAAGCAAAAAAATAAGCCGGAGCATCCTGAAATGCTCCGGCCGGATGATGAATTAAGGTGTGAAATGAAAAAGGGCGCCTTTTTGATGGCTTCGACGAAACCAACAAACAGACGCCCGAAAGATCGTATAAAATTTTGAGAAAAGATCGTTCTATTTTGTGCCCGCAAAAAGGGCACTTCTCAGGTTTTTGCCTTTGAATCTGTGAAAGGGGGAGTTCAAATCTCTCCGGTTACCAAAATAACGCGAAAATATCTTTTTTTCTGAGTGCGGAATTTGAAATAAAAAAAGGCGGCAACCCTTTGGCATTCTAAGCGTTGCGCTTAAAATATCCAAATTGTTGCCACCTTATGGCGGAGAAGGAGGGATTCGAACCCTCGAGACCCTTTAGGAGCCTACATGATTTCCAATCATGCGCCCTCGACCAACTAGGCGACTTCTCCATAGCTGTGTCCAGCGCTTTTCCGCTATGCACTTGTTGTCTTGAACAGACAGCGATATTATTATAACAGAGACTTTAAAAAAGTCAAGCCCTTTTCTGCATTTCCCTTGAGAAATTTGCGCTTTTTGTCGGAACTCTTGCGGCGAGCGGCTTTGCGCCTGCCAAGAAAGCGACAGATTTTCCACAGCGGTGAGGAAGCGTGTGCGCAGGCCCCCCAAAAAGGGTGCTGCGCTATTGAAATCAAAAAGCTTCAGAACAGTTGTAAAGCTCTGAAAATAGACTCAGCAGAGAGAAAAGACTTTTTCTACACGCTGAAGCGGCATGGCAGAACGCCATGCCGCTTCATGATGCTTGAAAACTTACTTGTGGTCAACAGCGGACATGTGACGGATCAGCTCCACCATCTTGTTGGAGTAGCCGCACTCGTTGTCGTACCAGGAAACAACCTTCACAAAGGTGTCGGTCAGAGCGATACCGGCCTTCTTGTCGAAGATGGAGGTGCGGGAATCGCCCAGGAAGTCAGAGGAAACAACTTCCTCATCGGTGTAACCCAAAACACCCTTCAGCTCGCCCTCGGAAGCGTCTTTCATGGCCTTGCAGATATCCTCATAGGTGGCGGGCTTAGCCAGCTTGACGGTCAGGTCCACAACGGAAACGTCCAGAGTGGGAACACGCATGGACATACCGGTGAGCTTGCCGTTCAGCTCGGGGATGACCTTGCCGACAGCCTTGGCAGCGCCGGTGGAGGAGGGGATGATGTTGCCGGTAGCAGCACGGCCGCCGCGCCAATCCTTCAGGGAAGCGCCGTCCAGCAGCTTCTGAGTGGGAGTGACAGAGTGAACGGTGGTCATCAGGCCTTCCACGATGCCAAACTTGTCATTCAGGACCTTGGCAATGGGAGCCAGGCAGTTGGTGGTGCAGGAAGCGTTGGAGACGAAGGTCATGTCGCTGGTGTACTTATCCAGGTTGACGCCGCAGACGAACATGGGGGTGTCATCCTTGGAGGGAGCGCCCATGATGACGTGCTTGGCACCGGCGTCGATGTGGCCCTGGCAGAGCTCCTTGGTCAGGTGTTTGCCGGTGCACTCGCAGATGTACTCAGCACCCACGGAAGCCCAGGGAATGTCCTTGACCTCCATAGAGGTGAAGACGGGGTACTTCTTGCCGTTGACGATCAGACCGCCGTCATAAGCCTCGACAGTGCCGGGGAACTTGCCGTGAACAGAGTCATACTTGAGCATGTAAGCCATGTACTCGGGGTTCATGAAGGGATCGTTCAGAGCGACAACCTCAACATCGTCATGAGTCAGGGCAGCGCGGAAAGTGAGACGGCCGATGCGGCCAAAGCCATTGATACCAATCTTCGTGAGCATGGGAAAACTCCTTTCAATATTGAAAAAACTTTAAAAGATTAAAGAATCGTTTGCGCAAACGATTATTTCTTTGCTTTTACTATCTTATCATGGACGATAAAAAATGGCAATCAGCATTTTGCATAACATTCTGAGAGCATATTGGGCAAAATGGCGAGGATTTGGTTGGAATTTGATAAAAAAGCGAAAAAGTAGAAGAAAGGAGCCAAAAAAGACTTGACGTTATATGAAGCGGGGGCGTATACTGTAAAATGCAAATGATTACGCAAACGTAGAAAAATTGCGTAAAGAGGTGAACGATCATGAAGGTGACCATCAGCGATGTGGCAAGGTTGGCGGGTGTTTCCACCGCCACGGTTTCCCACACCATCAACTCGACCCGCTACGTCTCCGGCGAGACCAAGGAGAAGGTCTACCGGGCTATCGCGGAGCTGGGCTACACGCCGGACGCCTCGGCCAGAAGCTTCCGGACCGGAAAGAAAAAAACCATTGGATTTATCGTTCCGGATATTTCCAATAAGTTTTTCGCAACGATGATCGAATCCGTGGAGAATTATCTCTCTGCCCACGGATACCATCTGATCATTGCCAATACAAAGGAGAATCCGGAGCGGGAGGAGACCAATATCCGCCTGCTTTCCGCGGGACTGGTGGACGGGCTGCTCATCGCCAGCACCATGGAGGATTTCAGCCGGTTCGAGTCCCTGATCCCCGCCGGATTTCCGGTGGTGCTGGTGGACCGGACCTTTGACACAAAGCGGTTCCCGTCGGTGAGCGTGTCCAATTTCCAACCGATCTACCGCAGCGTCTGCCGTCTGGCGGGCAAGGGCGACAAGCGGATCGGCATGATCGGCGGCCTGCCCCGGCTGTCCTCGACCAAGGAGCGGATCGCTGCCTATCAGGAGGCGGTGGCGGACTGCGGCCTGCCTCAGGATGACCTGTTGATCCGCTACGGCAACTCTATGGAAAACAGCGCCCAGTCCTGTCTGGATGAGCTGCTGGAGCAGAAGTGTGACGCGCTGGTGGTGGCCCAGGGCCTGATGGCCTCGGAGACGGTGATCTACCTCCACAAGAAGGGCCTTAAGCTGGGAGAGGACATCGATCTGGTCACCTTCGTGGATTACGATTCGGATATCAACTATCTGTATTCAAAGCAGATGGACTGCATCATCCAGCCGGTGGAAAAGCTGGGCGAGACTGCCGGCGAACTGATCCTCCGGCGGATCGAAACGCCGGATGCCCCGGCCTTTGAACAGGTGCTGACCTCCACCTATCAGCCCTGCAGCATGTAATAAGAAAAATGTTTATGCCCCGTCCCGGATCATTCCGGGGCGGGGCTTCGTCTTGACAGGACCATACGGGTATGTTATGGTTGGAACGTCTCCGGAAAGTGTTTCTGACCGGCGACACCATGCCCGCATACCGTTCTGCCGGTGAGGATGCTCCGAACCGAAAGATGAGGAAGGACAAGATCGCTGTACATTTGTCATCCCCTCTGCTGAACGGCAGGGGGGATGTATTACTTTATTGAGAAGGAGAGACCGCTGTGGAAGCTGTGGAAACGCGGGTGGCCGTCATTGCCATCATTGTCCGGGAGGGCACGCAGGTCGCGGCACTGAATGATCTGCTGCACCAGTACGGGCCGTATATCGTGGGCCGCATGGGCGTACCCTACCGGGAGAAGGGCGTGAACATCATCAGCGTGGCCATGGATGCCCCCGGTGACGTCATCTCCGCCCTGTCTGGAAAGCTGGGTCGCTTGGAGGGTGTCACCGCCAAGACCGTCTATGCCCCGGCGGGGAGCGTATGAAAGGAAGAAAAACCATGAACTGGAAGAAAAAACTGTTGGCGCTGGGCCTGTCTCTGGCCCTGACCCTGTCCCTGACTGCCTGCGGCCAGAAGGCCGCCGAACCGGAACAGCCGGAGGAACCTGCCCAAACGGAAGAACCTGCGGCCGAAGCGCCGGATGGTACAGAGACGGACACTGCCCATTTCAGAATTGCTGCCCTGAAAGGCCCCACCGCCATGGGCCTGGTGGAACTGATGAGTCTGAGCGACACGGCCAATGAGATGATGGAGGGCAAGGAGAATGTGGTATCCACCGGCAATACCTACGAATTCACCCTGGCCGGTTCCGCCGACGAGGTGACCCCCGCCCTCATCAAGGGGGACCTGGACATGGCCTGCGTGCCCGCCAACCTGGCCGCCGTGCTGTACGGCAAGACCAACGGTGCCGTGGAGGTGTTGGCGGTGAACACCCTTGGTGTGCTGTATATCGTGGAAAACGGGGGAACGGTGCAGTCTATGGCGGACTTAAAGGGCCAGACCATCGTGGCCGCCGGTAAGGGCAGTACCCCGGAATACGCTCTGCGGTATCTGCTGACGGAAAACGGCATTGACCCGGACAAGGATGTGACCATCGACTGGAAGAGCGAGCACAGCGAGTGCGTGGCGGCGCTGGCCAGCGGTCAGGCCACCATTGCCCTGCTGCCCCAGCCCTTTGTCACCGTGGCGCAAAACAAGATCGAGGGCCTGCGGATGGCCTTGGACCTGACGGCGGAGTGGGACAAGCTGGATAACGGCTCCGGCCTCATCACCGGCGTCATCGTGGCCCGGCGGGATGTGGTGGAGGCCAATCCCGGCGCGGTGGACAGCTTCCTCCAGAATTACGCCGCCAGCGTGGAGTGGGTCAACGCCAACAACGCGGACGCCGCCCAGCTGATCGCAGAGTATGGCATCATCGAGGCCGCCCCTGTGGCGGAAAAGGCACTGCCCTACTGCAACATCGTCTGCATCACCGGCAGCGAGATGAAGGACAAACTCTCCGGTTACCTGCAGGTCCTGGCCGACGCGGAGCCTTCCTCCGTGGGCGGCACTCTGCCTGGGGATGATTTTTACTACGGCGGATAAAAACGGAAAATCCGCGCAGGCAGAGCTACACTTGGCCTATATCTGAATTTACGATAGAAAGGAGCGCCGCCTATGGACAGGAAAACAGACCTCCGCCTGTGGGCGGTGCTTTTCTGGCTGGCGGTCTGGCAGATCGCGGCCATGGCGCTGGCAGCGGTCTATCCCCACGGCGAGCTGCTGTTGGCCTCGCCCGTTGATGTGCTGCTGCGGCTGGGGCAGCTGGCCGTCACCGCCGCCTTCTGGCGGACGGTGGCCTGGTCCGCCGTCCGGATCTTCGGCGGATTTCTGCTCGCCACGGTGTTGGCGGTCGCGCTGGCGGCACTGGCGGCGTGGAAACAGTGGCTCCGGGGGCTGATGGCCCCGCTGGTGGCGGCGGTCAAGACAGTGCCGGTGGCGTCCTTCATCATTCTGGCGCTGGTGTGGCTCAACAGCCAGAGTCTGTCCCTGTTCATCTCGGCGCTGATGGTGTTCCCGCCGGTGTACCTGAATGTGCTGGAGGGTATCTGCCGCACGGACCGTCGGCTTCTGGAAATGGCCCGGGTGTTCCGGGTCCCCTTTGGGCGGCGGCTCCGGGGCATCTATCTGCCGCAGGTGATGCCCTATTTCCGCACGGCGGTATCTTTGGGCCTGGGCCTTTGCTGGAAAGCCGGGGCAGCGGCGGAGATCATCGGCTTGCCCGCCGGGTCCATGGGAGAGCGGCTGTACACCGCCAAGGTCTACTTCCAGACGGCAGATCTGTTTGCATGGACCGTTACCATTGTGGCGGTGTCAGTGGCGTTTGAGAGACTGTTTTTGGCGCTGGTGGACCGACTAATGGGAAAGGCGGGGCTGTGATGGAAGTCAAAAACCTATGCAAAGCCTACGGAGATCGTCCGGTGCTGGAAAACGTGTCTTTTACCGCCGGTGTGGGAGTCACGGCCCTGTGGGGGCCGTCAGGCGTGGGAAAGACCACCCTGCTGCGGATCCTGTTGGGCCTGGAAAAGCCAGACAGCGGCGAACTGATGGGAACGGCCGTCCGTTGGAGCGCCGTTTTTCAGGAGGACCGCCTGTTAGAGGGACTGGACGCCTTGGGAAATCTCCGGTTTGCGCTGGGGACGGACTACGAGGAAGCGAAAGCGGCGGCCATGCTCACGGCGCTGGGCCTGACCTGGGAGACGGGCAAGCCGGTGGGGGCGTGGTCCGGAGGCATGAAGCGCCGCTTGGCTTTGGCCCGGGCGTTGCTGGCAGTATCAGACGCCGTGGCGCTGGACGAGCCGTTCACGGGACTGGATGAGGAAAATCGCCGGAGGGCAGCACTGTGCATCGCCGCCGCGGCAGAAACCAAGCCGGTGCTTTTGGTGACCCATGACCGGACGGAGCTGAACCTCCTGCGGGCGAATATTGTAAATCTATAAGTAAGAAACCCGCCGCTGACTTTTGTCAGCGGCGGGTTTTTGCTGGATTCAATTTCCAAAACCGTTTTGCTTAAGGTGGCGGCGCATATCGGCAAGGGCCCACACCAGACTGGCGCCCAGTGCGATCCCAAGGGCATAAAGAGCGGTCTGGCGGGCAAAGTCCGCCGACAGATCCATGTCCTGCTGAACGGCATAGTACATGGCGTAATAGAGGGGCCGCCCCGGCACCAGCGGGATCAGCAGCGCGGGGATCAGAAACAGCGTGGCGGGCGCACCCATAAACCAAGCCAGAAACTCCGCATACAACGCGGCAAAGGCGGCGGCGGTCAGGGTGGGGAGCAGGATACCGGACCAGATCGAGGCGGCCGCCAGATAGACGCCGCAGGTCAGCAGACCCCCCAGAGAAGCGGCGAACATATACCGCCGACGCAGGTGGAACACCAGACAAAAACCCAGCGCCCCGGTAAAAGATGTGAGAAGCTGCACGATCACAGTCCGATCCCTCCCATCAGTAAAAAGGCGCTCATGAAGCCCATAGCCAGCGCCCCGGCCCACAGCAGCGTTTCGATGAGCCGCATGGCGCCGGAGATCGGGGAGCCTACCATGGTGTCCCGGACGGCGTTGGTCATGGCCAGACCGGGGATCAGCAGCATGATGTCACCGATCAGGATTTTGTCGGCGTGGAGCTCCGGCAGGAAAAAGGCGCACAGGGTAATGCTGATGCCAACAGCCAAAGCGGAGAGCAGATTGAATACCAAGCGGTTGGGGCACTGAGGGCCAAAATGCCGCTGGAGGCGGCAGATCACCAAGCCAAACAGGGCAGCCACCAGACCATCCGTCATGGAACCACCGAAAAACAGGGCGCAGCTTCCTGCGGCCAGCGCGCTGCCCAGGTAGACCAGCAGTGGCTTGGGGGCTTCTGCCGTGATCTGGGCAACTTCCCGGCGCAGTTCATCCAGCGGAATAGGATCGGCGCAGCATCGGCGGCTCAGATCGTTCAGCGCTTCCAGAACGGTGAAATCCGTGCCGCCGGGAGTCAGGATCCGGCGGGTCTGGGTGATGTCCCGCCCGCTGGGCAGCGTCATGGTTACCACGATGCTGGAGGTGATGACAAAGGCATTCATCCGAACAGCCCCGTAGGCCGTGCCCATGCGGGTCAGAGTGTCCTCCACCCGGTTTACCTCTGCCCCTACGGCCAGAAGCGCTTCCGCAATGTCCATGAGACAGTGCAGCAGGACCTCCGGCTGCGCCGGGACAGGGATCTTATCTGCGTTCACGTCACTCAAAAGCCGAAGAGCATAGAGCGGTCAATGTCAGCCAGACTGTGAGCACCGCACATGGCCATGGTGTCCGCAAGCTCTGCCTGAAGCTTGTCCACATAGGCCTGCACGCCCTCCTGACCGCCGCCATAGACCATGGTGACGAAAGGACGGGCGATGAGCACCGCGTCGGCACCCAGAGCCAGAGCCTTGAACACGTCCATGCCGGAGCGGATGCCGCCGTCCACAAAGACCTTCATCTTGCCGCCCACGGCGTCTACGATGGCGGGCAAAACCTCGGCGGTGGCGGGGCATTGATCCAACACACGACCGCCGTGGTTGGAAACGACAATGCCGGCGGCTCCGGCTTCCAGTGCCTTTTCCGCACCCTTTACCGTCATGATGCCCTTGAGGATAAAGGGCTTGCCGGCCATGGCGGCGATCTCCTTCAGCTGGTCCACGGTTTTACTGCCGGCGGGGGGATTCAGTCCCTTTAGGAAGGGCAGGCCGGCAGCGTCGATATCCATGGCGATGGCGCAGGGATCAGCGGCCTTTACCAGGTCCATCTTCTGCCGGACGGTTTCCAGATTCCAGGGCTTCACAGTAGGAACACCGCAGCCGCCGTTGGCCCTTAGTGCCTCGGCTGTGGCTTCCATAACAGCGGGGTTGGTGCCGTCACCGGTGAAGGCGATAATACCAGCATTGGCGCAACCCTCTACCAGAACATTATTGTAGCTCAGGTCATCGTGCTTATCGCTGTAGTGCAGCGTCACGGCGCCCACAGGGCCTGCCATCACAGGGATCGCCAGCTTGTGGCCGAAGAAATCATAAGAGGTGTCCACATCACCGTTTTCGCAGATGGTGTCCATATTGACGCACAGCTCCTGCCATTTCTGGTAGTTGCGGATGGCGCCGGTGCCCAGACCCTTGGCGCCGGGACCGGGGACCGTGTTTTTGCAGGCGAGGCCGTTGCACACAGGGCAGGCGTGGCATTTGCCCATGCAGGTCCGGGCCTGCTCCAAAACTTCCTGATAAGTCATTGCAGTTTCCTCCTGAATCGTATAGCTTTGTAAAAATCCCGTTAAAGATCAAACATATTCCCGATTGGCCTCATTTTACAGCAGGCGGCAGAAAAATACAAGTCGGTAAAATGTTGAGAGCGGCGGAACTTTTTGGCGGGAATTTCGTCTATATAAGTAGAAGAGCGGCACGACCGCTGAAAAGGAGGAAGCGCTATGAAAAGAAGGTTATTTGTCTGTTTTCTTGCACTGACCATGCTCCTGAGCCTGACTGCCTGCGGAGCCGCCAGCAAAACTGCGGCTTCCAGCGCCAACAGCCACCCTGCGGATACTGTCTCCGCGACAGAGGAGAAGGGATATTTCGACGCTGAGACCAACGGCGGTTATGACGACGAGGGCCGGGACAGCGGAGGAAGTGTTCTGGAAAACCAGAAGATCATCTACACCGGAGACATCAATCTGGAAACCACGGCGTTTGACGAGACCGTTAAGGCGCTGGCAGCGCTGGCGGAGGTCAAGGGCGGCTATCTGGAGAGCAGCACCGTAGGCGGCGGGAGCCGGGGCTACCGGTGGGCGGATTATACCGTCCGGGTGCCCTCCGCTCAGTTTCAGGGCTTTCTGGATCAGGCCGGGGAGCTTGCCCATGTGACGTGGCGGAACACCAATTTGGAAAATATCACAGAGACCTATTATGACACGGCGGGCCGCCTGAAGACCCAGCAGATCAAGCTGGAGCGGCTGCAAAAGCTGCTGTCCCAGGCGGAAAACATGGAGGACATCATCACCATTGAGTCCGCCATTTCCGAAACAGAGTGGAATATCGAGGACCTTTCCGGCACCCTGCGGCACTATGACGCGCTGGTGGACTTCGCCACCATCAACGTCCATGTGTCGGAGGTCTATAAGTATTCCGACACGGAGGAACTGCCGGAGAATTTCGGAGATCGCCTGAGCAGCGCTATGAGCCGGGGCTGGCATTCCTTTGTGAACGGCATGGAGGACTTCGCCGTGGCGCTGGCGTACAGCTGGATGTGGCTGATCCTGTGGGCGGTCATCATCGCAGCGGCGGTGGTCATCTTGCGGAAGATCCGGCGGCGGAGCGGAATGAAAAAACCGCTGTTCAAGAAGAAAAACGATGTAAAACCGGATGACAAGTCCGGTGATACCTGATAGACTAAAGGCAGCGGGAGACCGCTGCCTGAGACTGCCGATAAAGTAGTAAATTCTCCGCGACGGTAAGGTAGGGCAGCCGTTAGCGGCTATGCCGCTCTACGGATGCCGCATACCCCTTGCGGGTAAAGGGTGTGCGCGGGAAACCCAAGAAGGGGAAACGGGCGAAGCGCCGCCAGCGGCGGATAAAGCGAGCCTGTTTCGAGGAAGGCCCCCGGTTTTCGGGGGCAAAGCACACGGAAACCGGCTGGGCCGACGGTGTATTCCTGCACCATGCGGGGAGAAAAGACTTTTTCGACACGCTGAGGCAGCGGGAGACCGCTGCCTTTTCTGATATTTTAGGAGGGATCGTTATGAAGCTGACCTGGCTGGGACACGCCTGTTTTCTTTTGGAGGAGGACGGCTATCGCATTGTATTGGACCCGTATACCGGCGTGGCGGGGTATCCGCCTTTGCACATACAGGCCCACGCCGTTTTTTGCAGCCACGGCCATTTTGACCATCACGCCACAGACTGTGTGGAGCTGCTGCCAGAGCGGGAAAGCCCGTTTACGGTCCGGGAGGTAGAGACCTTTCATGATGACCGGGGCGGCGCGCTGCGGGGGACCAACACGGTCCGAATTTTTACAGCCGGCGGCCTGTCTGTGGCCCATCTGGGCGATCTGGGGCACCAGCTGACGGCGGAGCAGGCGGCGGCCATCGGCCCGGTGGACGCCGTGCTGGTGCCGGTCGGGGGTGTTTACACAGTGGATGCCGCCGGAGCAAAGGCGGTGTGCGATGCGCTGCATCCTCGCTGCGTGGTGCCCATGCACTACCACCACGCGCCCTACGGCCTGACGGAGGTGGACAGCGTGGAGCCGTTTCTGGAGCTGTGGCCCGCAGAGGCGGTCCACCACCTGCAAGGAGCGGCGTTTGAGCTGACCGAGCAGACTGCCGGGGTCATGGTTCCTTCGTTTTGAAGAATAGCTCTTGACAAAACCATGAATACTATGTAATATAGTTTTGAAAACTATATTACACGGCAATGAGGTGATCGTATGGTACAGAACAGACAGGTGACCCTGTTAGGGGATTCCATCTTGAAGGGAATTCAGGTAGATCTGGGTGACCGGCGCTATCGTACTCATAATGAGATCAATGTGGAGGCACTGGAATCGGAATTTCAGCTTTCCATTCATAATGACGCGCACTTTGGAGCCACGGTCCGCAAGGGCAGCCGCTTGCTGGACCGGATGCTGGCCCGGAAACTGCCCTGCGACATGATGGTGATGGACTTCGGCGGCAATGACTGCGACTTCCGTTGGAAGGAGATCGCGGAGGACCCCACGGGGGACCATCAGCCCAACGTGCCGCTGCCAGAATTTGTGGAGCTGTACCGGGAGATGATCCGGCGGGTACGGAGCCACGGTATCCGGCCCATCCTTACCAACCTGCCGCCGCTGGACAGCGAGCGCTTTTTCAACTGGTGGTGCGGAGATCTGGATAAAGAGGCTGTGATGCGCTGGCTGGGAGACGTGGGCAACATCTACGTCTGGCAGGAGCGGTATTCCCGTGCGGTGGAGCGTCTGGCCCGGGAGGAAAATGTGCCGCTGGTGGATGTCCGTGGAGCCTTTTTGGACTACGGCCATCTGGAGCAGACCCTCTGCGCCGATGGTACCCACCCCAACACCGTCGGTCAGGGCTTGATCACAAAGGCGTTTCAGGATTTTGGCCGGGGGCTGCGGCTGGCCGGTCAGACCGTCTGACAGAAGGACAAAAATACGGGTCGGTTTTGAAAACCGACCCGTATTTTTTACAGCTTTTTGAAGATGTGGATGCGGAAGGATGCCTGACAGTCCAGATTTTCCAACGCTTCCATCCGCTCTACGCCCGCCTTGGGGGTTTTCCAGCAGTAGGGCGTCATACGGAAGAGGGATTGGATATCCGCCTGATTTGCCAGATGGAGGGTGAAGTCCACCGGAACGATGGCCTCATAGGTGAAGCCCTCGTAGGGAGTTTCTTTTTCCTCGTTGGGGTAGGGCGCATCGTAGAGGACCCGCTTCAGCTCCCACAGATGGTCGGCGCCGGGTACCACATAGAGAAAATGGCCTCCGGGCTTCAGGACCCGGCGGAATTCGTCAATGGCCAGGGGGGAGAAGCAGTCCAGCAGCAGGTCTGCCGTTTCATCCGCAAAGGGAAGATGATAGCAGGAGGCCACTGCGAATTCCACCTGCTTTTCCCGTTTGGCGGCCAGCCGGAGGATAGATTTGGAGATGTCGATACCGGCTATAGCGGGCGTTTTCCCGGCGGCAGTCAGGGCTGCCCGGATGCCGGCAGTGTAGTACCCCTCTCCGCAGCCGGCATCCAAAATCACCGGATGCTCGCCCACAAGCGGCAAAATCCGGCTACAAAGTGTATTTAAAAGCGGCGCATAATACTTTTTGGATAGGAAATCCCGGCGAGCTGCCGACATAGCCTTGTCATCGCCGGGATCGGCGGAGTGCTTCTGATTGGGGGGCAGCAGATAGGTGTAGCCCTCCTTGGCGATGTCATAGCTGTGTCGGTCAGCGCAGCGGTAGACCCGTTCCTCCCGGTCCAGCGGACCGCCGCAGACAGGACAGCGGAACAGAGATTTCATACGATCCCTCCTATGCGTTCAGATCTTGGGTCACGTCATGGATCCACTTGCCGCCGCGGATCCGGTGCAGGCCGAAGGGAACCTTCAAAGCGGATTCCGTGGCCATGATGAAGCAGAAGATGGCGATGGGAGCGTGGAGCACCAGCCCCAGCAGCACCAGCAGTGGCAGGGTGAAGCACCACAGGGGGAGAACGTCGATCAGCATGGCGATCCGCACATCGCCGCCTCCCCGGAGAACGCCCACAATGCCGGTGGTGGCAAAGGCGTGGAGCGGGGCAGAGATGGAGTAGCAGATCATCATGGTCACGCAGAGAGACGCTGAGGCGGCGGTCATGGAGAACAGAGGCAGCACGTGGGGCTTCAGCACGAGCCAGAACAGCAGCTGCTCCGCTATTGCGACACCAAAGCCGGTGCAAAAGGCCACAAAGGTCAGGGCCTGACCAATGGGATAGGCGTTTTTGCCGCCCATGCCAACCTCCTTGCCGACGATCACGGCGGCCGCCGCTGCCACGCCGAAGATGGCTACCGTCACCATCTTGTCGATGTTGCCTGCCACGGTATAGGCGGAGATCAGGTCTGTGTTGCCCGCCATGTGGCCCATGATGACGGTGTAGAGTGAGGTGCCGGTACCCCAGAGAGTCTCGTTCAGCAGCACCGGCGTGGAGAATTTCACAAAGCTGCGGAAGGTGGCCTTGCCGGGCCGGAGAATACAGGCGGGCATCAGGGGCATCTGCTTGCAGCGCAGGGCGTAGACAAGGGAAATGACAAATTCCACCACACGGGAGGAGAAGGTGGCGATGGCGGCGCCGGTGATCCCCAGTGCGGGCAGACCCAGCTTGCCGAAGATCAGAATGTAGTTGCCTACGGTGTTGCAGACGGTGGAAATGGCGAATACCGTCATGCCGAAGCGGGGATTCTCAATGCTCTGCTGCATACCGATGTAGATGGAGGAGAGGGAGTTGAGAATATAGGAGAAGCCCACGATGCGGATGTAGGAGGTGCCCAACTCCACCAGACGGGCATTGTCGGTAATGAGCATCAGCACCTGTCGGGGGAACAGACCCATGGTCAGAGCGCAGAGGGTGGAAATGCCTCCTGCCACAAAGAAGCCGATGCCCATGACCCGGTTGATGGATTCCCGATCTCCCCGACCCCAGAACTGGCTGATGAGCACGCGGGAGCCGCTTTGCAGACCGAAAACGATGAGCTGGATGATATAGATGGGTACATTGGCCACGGTGACGGCGGACATCTGCTCCTGACCGACCAGACCCACCATGAAGGTGTCCATGAAGCCAAGAGAGGTGGTGATGAGGTTCTGAAGGACCACTGGCAGAGCCAGTGTAAAGACCCGGCGGTAGAAGCCGGGCTCCCGGCGAAGATAGCTGAAATTCATAAAATGAAATTCCTTATTCAGAATAATAAATGGAATCCATGTTTTGTCAGGGCGTGTACCTGACAAAACATACTTTGCGGTTCACAAGTGTGCGAGCGTAGCGAACTCTCCAGAGGGGCGTCTCTTGCAGCTTTGCGGCAATTCACCTTCTGCATAGCAGTGAACCGTGTGGGGAATTCTCAAGGGGGAGTCTGCTCCCCTTGATATTTTATAGCTTTATAGCATGGGCATCCGGTGATCGTGATGATTCCGGAGGGCCTCCGCACAGGCGTCGATCTCGGCGAAGGTGGTCTCGGGGCCGAAGCTCAGCCGGATGACACCGGCAGCCACCCGCTTGGGCAGATGCAGCGCCGCCACCACTTGGCTGGACTTGCCCTGGTGACAGGCGGAGCCTGCGGAGACGCAGATCCCCTGACTGCCAAGATCGTTTACCACATTCTGGCTGGGCCAGCCCGCCATGGAAACAGACAGGACATGGGGGGCTTTGCCGTCCCCGATAATCTGGAGGTCCGGAATGGCGGAAAGCTTTTCCACGGCGTAGGCCTTCACCTCCGCCATGTGCCGCAGCTTGTCCTCCAGATGATCGCAGCGCAGTTCCACCGCCTTGGCGAAGCCTGCAATCTGGGCGGTGGCCTCCGTGCCGGAGCGGAGGCCCATTTCCTGGCCGCCGCCGGGCAGCAGGGGCCGGGGATTCCGGACCCGGGGGCCGATGTACAGGGCGCCGATGCCCTTGGGGGCGCCGATCTTATGGCCGGAGAGGGTGATGAAGTCTGCCCCCAAAGTTTTGGCGGAGAAGGGGACTTTCAAAAAGCCTTGGACCGCGTCGGTGTGGAGCAGGGTTTTTTCATTGACGGCCTTCAAACCCTTGGCGATGTCTGCAATGGGATAGATGCTGCCCAGCTCGTTGTTCACCATCATCACGGACACCAGCGCCGTGTCCGGCCGCACCGCCGCCAGAACGGATTCGGCGGAAATGTCGCCGTTTTGATCCGGCAGGATGGTCGTGACCTCCCAGCCCTCCTGCTCCAGCTGCTGGCAGCAGTTGAGGACGGCGTGGTGCTCCACGGCGGTGGTGACGATGTGGCGGCCCACATGGCGGTTCTGCCAGCAGGCGGCCCGGATGGCCCAGTTGTCACCCTCGGTGCCGCAGGAGGTAAAGAAAAGCTGGTTTGCTTCGCAGCCTACGGCTTTGGCGATCACAGCCCGCCAATCCTCCACGCTGCGGCGCATTTCCTGTCCGAAGGGATATTGTGCGTTGGGGTTGGCGTACTGTTCTGTCAGCACGGTGTACATGGCGTCCGCCACAGCCTTGGGGACCGGCGTGGTGGCGGCGTGGTCCAGATAGATCATAAAAAATCCTCCTCTTGCCCTATTCCGAAAATAAACGTATAATGGGAGGGAAATCACGGGAATCCCCCCGGAAATCTCTTTCAATAGCGTAATTATTCATTATATAAGAACGATTCTGAAAACGCAAGGAGAACCTATGAAAGTTGCCATTTACACCCTTGGCTGCAAGGTAAATCAATATGAGACGCAGGCTATGGAGCAGACCCTCCGGGCAAAAGGACATCAGGTGGTGGAATTTTCCGACGAGGCCGACGCCTATGTGGTGAATACCTGCTCCGTTACCGCCGTCAGCGACCAGAAGTCCCGGCAGGTGATCCACCGGGTACAGAAGCAGTACCCGGCGGCGGTGGTGGCGGTGTGCGGCTGTTATCCCCAGACCCATCCGGAGGATGTGCGGAAGCTGGGGGCGGATCTCATCGCCGGTACCGGCGACCGGGAGGGGTTCGTTTCCCTGCTTGAGGAGGCTGCCGCCGGAAAGAAAAATCTGGAGGCCATTGACAAGTCCTTTGAGCGGCGGGTGTTTGAGGTGCTGCCTGCCGGCGGCATGGAGGGCCGCACCCGCGCCATGCTGAAAATCGAGGACGGCTGCGTGAACTTCTGCACCTACTGTATCATCCCCTACGCCCGGGGACCGGTGCGCTCCCTTTCGCTGGAACAGGCGGTGGAGCAGACGCGGCAGCTGGCAGCAGAGGGCTACCGGGAGATCGTGCTGACAGGCATCGAGATCTCCTCCTGGGGCCATGACTTCAAAAACGGCCAAAGCCTTATCGACCTGCTGGAGGCCCTGTCCGCCGCGGCACCGGAGGTGCGCCTGCGGCTGGGCAGTCTGGAGCCCCGCACTGTGACGGAGGACTTCTGCCGCCGGGCGGCGGCGCTGCCGAACTTGTGCCCCCAGTTCCACTTGTCTATGCAGAGCGGGTGCGATGCCACCTTGAAGCGGATGAACCGGAAGTACGATACCGCCCGGTATCTGGAATCCGTGGAGTTGCTGAACCGCTGGTTTGACCGCCCCGCCGTTACCACAGATCTCATCACCGGCTTCCCGGAGGAAACAGAGGAGGAGTTCGCTCAGACCTTAGACTTCATCCGGAAGTGCCGCTTTGCCCAGATGCACATTTTTCCCTACTCCATCCGTCCCGGCACCCCGGCGGCCAAGATGGAACAGGTACCCAAGGCTGTCAAGGAGGAGCGGGCCCGCCGGGCGGCGGCGGTGGCGGAGGAAATGCACAGGAGCTATTTGGAGGGCTGCGTGGGCCGGACGTATCCGGTGCTGTTTGAGCAGCCGAAAAACGGGAAATTCTTCGGCCACGCCCCGAACTATATGGAAGTTTTGGTGGACGGTGCGGAATTGCATAATGCGCTGAAAAATGTGCGGATCGTCGATGTGGACGGCGAGGCCCTGTTGGGAGAAATCGTGGAACAGGAGGCAGAAGCATGAGGATCGGCAGTCACTTCTTCGCTTATCTTTCCCGGATGCACTTCATCCAACGCTGGGCGCTGATGCGGAACACGGCCCCGGAAAACGTGCAGGAGCACAGCCACCAAGTCGCGGTGCTGGCCCACGCTCTGGCGGTGATCCGCAATGAGAAGTTCGGCGGCCATGCGGACGCCGGAGCAGTGGCGGTGGCGGCGCTGTATCATGACGCCAGCGAGATCCTGACCGGCGATATGCCTACGCCCATCAAGTACGACAACCCCGCCATCCGCAAAGCCTACAAGGAGGTGGAAGCGGTGGCGGAGGAAAAGCTGCTGCATATGCTGCCGGAGGAATTTCAGCCGGTGTACGCCCCCATCCTCACGGTGACGGACCCGGAGACGGAGCGGCTGGTGAAGGCGGCGGACAAGCTGTCCGCCTACATCAAATGCGTAGAGGAATTGAAGGCCGGGAACAGTGAGTTCCGGGACGCCGCCGCCCAGACCCGCGCGGCGCTGGAGGAATACGAGCTGCCGGAGGTGACGTATTTTCTGGAGACCTTCATGCCCAGCTTTTCCCTCACGCTGGACCAGTTGAAATAGCGGGAAAGCTGGCGGAGCGGCCCCGTGGAGGCGAATTCTATGAAGATAACGATCGATTTCGGGCATCCGTATTTTGAAGAGGAAGTCCTATTGGGACTCACGCAGGATGACCTGAATTGCTTTTATGCGGACGCAAGTGAAGTAGACCGGCTCAATCTGTTCTTTGTTTTGGAGGCGTCACTGCATAGGCTTCAAGGGAAAGAACGCATGAAAACCGCTGCCTACTGTGCGTTTTTGATGGCGTATTATCTTTTTATCGCATTGACACCGCCTGCGTCTTTTGAGCTTGCGGAGTTCTATATAGACAGGGCGCTGGAGTGGGATGAAACCCCGGAGTATCGCCAGTGGAAAGCGATCATAGATGAGGGAAATTGATGAATCTGAATCGTCAGACGAATCGATGGTGTCCCCCTCGTGTACGGTATCCGGCTATGTTCCGCAAAACCGAAGAAAGCCAAGCCGCATTCGCGGCTTGGCTTTCTTCGGTTATATGAAACTGTTTCCCTATTTTTTGGGCGGTTCCCGCCACTTTTCGGCGGGGACACGCCGCTGCTTCAGCCGATGGATCGTAAGCTGCCGCAGCAGGGCGTACAGTACACTGCACAGGGGAATAAACACCAGCATTCCCAGAATGCCCATGAGACTGCCGCCCACCGTCACGGCCGCCAGCACCCAGATGGAGGGCAGTCCCACGGAGGAGCCCACCACATGGGGATAGATGAGGTTGCCCTCAATCTGCTGGAGCACCAGAAACAGGACGATGAACCACAGCGCCTGCCAGGGATCGTTCACCAGCATCAGCAGCGCACCCACGGCGCAGCCGATGAACGCCCCTACAATGGGGATCAAGGCGGTCAGTGCGATCAGAACGCCCACCAGCAGCGCGTAGGGGAAATGGAGCAGGGTCATGGATACAAAAAACATGGTGCCAAGGATCACGGCCTCCAGACATTGACCGGAGAGAAAGCTGGAAAAGGTTCGCTCACTGAGCCGCAGAATATTCAGAAGCTGATCCGCGGCGGCTTCCGGCAGAAAGGCGTAGCAAAGCTGACGGCCCTGCCGGGCCAGCTTTTCCTTTTGCAGCAGGATGTATAGAGAAAAGATCAGGCCGATGAAAAAGGTAGTGACGCCGCTGACGATGCCGCTGACCAGCCCGCCGCCGGAGATTAAAAGACCCTTGCCCCAGTTCTGGACCAGTCCCACGGCTTTCTGAGAAAGACCGGCCCAGTCGATAGACAGGCTTTCGATCTGGTTTGCCAGCAGGGGAAGGTATTCCTGAAAGCGGGCGGCGCTTTCCTGCAAGCGCTCAAAGGCTTCCGGCACCTGCGCCGCGATGGAGGCGACGGCGTCCCGCACGCCGGGGACGATCACCATTCCCGCCAGCGCCAGCACGGCGGAGACTGCCGCAACAGTGAGCAACAGCGCCAGAGGGCGGCGGAGCTTATTGGCTTTTTTTGCATGGGGAAACAGGCAGCGCTCCAGCGTCCGCATGGGGACATTGAGGATAAAGGCGATGGCGCAGCCCAGCAGCAGCGGGGACAAAATGCCCAGCAGCCACCCGGCGGCGCCCGCTACCACATCCAGATGCAGCAGCGCCGCGGCGAAGGCGATGCCGCCGCAGACAACGCCCAACAGGGCTTTCACGGTCTGCTTGTTGAATTCCATATGTCAGGTTCCTTTCGTTGAATCAGACACCAGTCGGGTTTCCTTCCACTTGCCGCTCCGGAAACGGATCGTAAACAGCGCACCCCGGAGACATTCGTCGCAGGCCATGGCGATCCAGATGCCCACAAGACCCCAGCTCAGCGCGTGTCCCAGCAGCCAGCTTCCGCCTACGGCTACGACCCACATACTGAAAATGCCCACGCCCACAGGGTACCAGACGTCGCCGGCGGTGGTGAGGCAGCGGGTCATGACGATATTGATGGACCGCCCGATCTCCAGACCGAACTCTACATAAAGGATCTGCCGGCCCAGCGCGTGGATCACAGGATCATCGGTGAAGATGCTGTAAATAGGATCGCAGAAAATGAGGATCAGCAGTGTCAGCAGCTCGGAGGCAGCCAGCGCGATGCGGATGGTGGACCAGACACGGCCGCTGACCTCGTCCAGCTTCCGGCCGCCGATCATATAGCCCAGAATGATCTGGGTGGCCTGCCCCACGGCGATGGAGTACACATAGGCCACGTTGGCCAGCATACTGCCATAGACCTTGGCGCTGACCACCGCCGCACCCATCAGATTGATGAAACGGAGGATGAAGGTCTGGGATACGTTATAGGACAGGGCCTCTGTGCCGGAGGGGAGGGCGATGCCCAGCAGGGCGCGGAAGGTCTTTGCGGGGAAGGGGTGCAGATATTGCAGGGAAAAACGGACGGTGCATTTGCGTTTCAGCGTGATGCAGGCCAGCGTCAGGCCCACAGCCTTGGAGATCACGGTGGATACGGCGGCGCCTGCCACGCCCATTTGCGGGAAGCCGAAGAAGCCGTTGATCAGAATGGCGTTGCCTACCACATTCAGAAGGTTCATGGAAACGGAGAGCACCACCACCTCTTTCAGCAGGGTGTAGCTCCGCAGAACGGCGCAGAGCTGGATATACAGCCCCTGAAGCAGTACCGTACCGCCTACGATGCGGGTGTAAAGGCAGGCACCGTCAAAGGCGTCCTCCGGCGTCCGCAGGAGCTGAAAGACCAATTCCGGCTCTAAAAGCAAGAACAGGCCCACCAGAAAGCTGAATACGGCGCTGACCGTAACGGCCACGGTGACGATCTCGCTGCATTCCTTACCGACCCGGCCTGCGCCGATGTGCTGGGTCAGGAGAATGGTGGCGGCGGTGCTCATGGTGGTGAGCACGATGATGACCACGTTCATCACCTGATTGCCGTTGCCGATGGCGGCCACGGCGGCGGAGCCGAAGTGGGAGATCATGAATTGGTCCATATTGCCCACCAGAAGCTGTAAGAGAAGCTCCGCGAAGATGGGCAGCGAGAGGTGAAAGACCCGTTTGGTCTGAGGTGAAACCTGCAATGTCATATAAATTGCTCCTTGTTTTAGAAGTAATCGTTTAATATCGGAGCAAGTATATGCGCACGGCGGTTTGGTTGCAAGCGGCAAAGCGCCGAAAGAAGTGTGAAATTCCGGGCTTCTTTCAGCATTTTCCCTATTTTTGGCGCAAATCAGTCCTCGCGGTACCGGTCTGCCTGATGACAGTATTCCCGGGCGGATTCCCGGTTGCTCTCGATCTCGGCCTCCGTCAGGGGACGGACCACCTTGGCGGGGCTGCCCAGGATCATGGAGCCGGCGGGGGCGTCCATTTTGCCGGTGACCAGCGCCCCGGCGCCTACGATGCAGTTATCGCCGATCTTTGCACCGTTGAGAACGGTGGCGCCCATGCCGATGAGCACATTGTCGCCCACGGTGCAGCCGTGGACAATGGCCCCGTGGCCGATGGTGCAGCCGGAACCGACCGTGGTCTCCTCGTGCAGCACTGCGCAGTCCTGAACGTTGGTGTTGTCGCCCACTTTGATGGCACCGTCATCTCCGCGGAGGACGGCATTGTACCACACGTTGACATTCTTTCCCAGGGTCACGTCTCCCACGATGGCAGCACCGGGGCAGACAAAAACGGATTCGTCAAATTTCGGTTTTGTGATCATAAACTTCTCTCTTTCTTGTTAGGCCTGCCGCATCAGATGGCAAAGTTTCCGTTGATAAAGACGGGGATCTCCCGGCCGTCATGGGTGGTGCCCACGATGGAGAGGTCGGCGGTGCCAACCATGAAGTCCACATGGGTCAGCGAATAGTTCAGACCGTGGGCCTGCACCTCCTCCCGGGTCATGGACTCGCCGCCCTCGATGCATTCGGGGTATGCCTCGCCGAAGGCCAGATGGCAGGAGGCGTTTTCGTCAAACAGGGTGTTGTAGAACAGGATCTTCTGGTTGGAGATGGGGCTGTCATAGGGGACCAGAGCCACTTCTCCGAAGTAGCTGGCGCCCTCGTCCACACTGATGGCGGCTTTCAGGAATTCCTCGCCCTTTTCTGCATGGGCCTCTACGATCTTGCCGTCCCGGATGATGAAATGGAACTTGTCGATGATATTGCCGCTGTCCACCAGAGGCATGGCGGAATAGACCACGCCGTTGATGCCGGTTTTCAAAGGGGCGGTGAAGATCTCCTCCGTTGGCATGTTGGCCACGAACTCCACCCCGTTTTTCATCACGGAGTTGCCGGCGGCCCAGAGATGGTCCTCCGGCAGCTGGATAGTGAGGTCAGTGCCCAGAGAGTTGGTGTAGTGGAGATACTTGAAGTGATATTTGTTCAGCAGGTCCTTCCGGCGGCCCAGGGTATCCAGATGCTGACGCCAGGCGGAAACGGCGGTGCCGTCTCCCTGAATGCGGACAGAGCGGAGAATGGCATCCCACAGCTTTTCCATGGCCCGATCCTCCGGCAGCTCCGGGAACACGGTGGCGGCCCAGGAGGGGATGGGCACCGAGGCGATGCACCAAGGGAAGCCGTTGCTCATCTGGAGCCGGTCAAAGGTCTTGCGGAGCACGGAACCGGACTTCTGAGACCGGACCAGCCGGTCGGGGTCCACGCCCTTCAGCGTTTCCGGATCGCTGGCGGCAATGGCCAGATAGGCGGCTCCCATTTCCGCATAGCTGGTGAAAAACTTTTCGCGCCACTCCGGCGTGTCATCAAAAACGGAGGCGTCCGCCCGGAGGAACTTCTGCCGACTAAGATAGTCGTCACTCCAGTTCATGATGACCTCCCGGCAGCCTGCGTCATAGGCCGCGTCAGCACACAGCCGGGCGAAGGAGGCGCACTCCACCGGCGATGAAATGATGAGAGTCTGGCCCTTTTGAACATTCAGGCCTACTTCAATCAGTAATTTTGCATATTCCTGCAATTTTGTATCCATAAAACAGCTTCCTTTCCCGCAGCGAGGCCGCGGCTGAGATTTGACAGACGATTTATGTCTTGGGTATGTTGACGTCCTGCTCCAGACGGTCCTTCCGCATACTGATGAGAACACCGTTCATCTCCGCACCCAGAATCAATGTGAATGCCGAGAGGTTCAGCCAGATCAGCACCACAATGACGGCGCCGATGGAGCCATAGAGCACAGAGTAGTGGGAGAAGTGGTTGACGTAGTAGGAATAGAGCCAGCTGAACGCCATCCACGCTGCCAGAGAGAACAGAACGCCGGGACAGATATTTTTCAGGGGTTGGATGGTATCCTGGGCCAGGGCGTAGAGCAGAAACAGTGCCAGAAAGCTGACGGCCCCGGCTACGGGGAACCGCAGCGTTACCCACAGCTTCGCCAGAAATTCCGGCAGGTGAAAATGCTCCACGGTGTACCACAGCGCCCGCTCTCCGAAGGTCATCAGAGACAAGGTCAGGGCGATGGTGACAATGAGGGTCACGGTATAGAGCAGCACCTTGATCCATTGGGTGATAAAGCCCTTGGGCGGGCCTAAATGGTAGGCTGTCCGCACGGCGGCCATCAGAGAGTTGGTGGCCCGCATGGGGAAGTAGATGGAAAAGACCAGACCGAATACCATGAGTTGGGGGCTGGGATTGTCGGTGACGTAAGTGAAGTACATCCGGAGCAGGTCCACCACTTCCTCCGGCAGAAAATCAGAGAGGACGGTCATCATGCCGGTGATGTTCAGATCCAGCAGACCCAGCAGGGCGCTGATGAAAATGAGGAAGGGAAAGATCATGAACAGCAGGTAAAAGGCCAGCGCCGCACTCTGCATGGCCACATTATGCCGCCCGCAGCGATGGGCCATCAGTACACAGAAGCGGAGAAATCGGTTTTTCGGCAGGGTGTTGTCCCACATAGCAGTGTCTCCCTCCGGGAAGATTTTACTCCCACTTGGCCCAGACGTCCGGGCAGTAGCCCACAGTGGCTTCCTTGCCATTGCGGACGATGGGGGTGTTGAACAGCTCTGGATATTCAAGCAGCTTTTCCTCTTGGGCGTCCGGGGTGATATAGGCCATGTAAAGCTCCTCGTACGCCCGGCATTTTGTATTCACCAGCGCCTTAAAGCCAACTTTTTGCTTGACGGATTGGTACTCCCGGGGAGATAATCCCTTTGAGGGAACGTCGATATACTGATATTTGATACGGCGCTCCTTGAACCAGCGCTCCGCCTTCTTCGTATCGAAGGATTTGGAGGAGCCGAAGATCTGAATGTTCATAGATAACTTCCTTATTATACAGACTGGAGGGGTAGTTTTATGACGGATGCGGTCAGAACATTAAAGGAATGGACCGACGCGGCCCGGAAAATCGTCTTTTTCGGCGGAGCCGGAGTGTCCACGGAGTCCGGGATCCCGGATTTCCGCAGCACCGGCGGATTGTACCATCAGGAGTGGAAATACCCTCCGGAGACTATTTTAAGCCATACGTTTTATAAAAGCAATCCCGAAGAATTTTTCCGCTTTTACCGGGCGAAAATGCTTTGCCCTGACGCAAAGCCCAACGCCGCCCACAAAAAGCTGGCGGAATGGGAGCGGGAGGGGAAGCTGCTGGCAGTGGTGACCCAGAACATCGACGGACTTCATCAGGCCGCTGGCAGCAAACAGGTCTATGAGCTGCACGGCAGCGTACACAGGAATTACTGCGAAAAATGTGGAAAATTCTACGATCTGGATCACATCCTCCACACCACAGGAGTTCCCCGGTGCGATTGCGGCGGCGTCATCAAGCCGGACGTGGTGCTCTATGAGGAGGCCCTGAATGACCGGATCATCGACGGCGCGGTGAACGCTATCGCGCAGGCGGATCTGCTGATCGTGGGCGGCACCTCCCTGAATGTGTGGCCTGCGGCGGGACTTATCAACTATTTCCGTGGGGACCGGCTGGCCCTCATCAACAAATCCCCGGTGGCCCGGGATCTGGCGGCTGGGCTGGTCATTACGGACCCCATTGGCGAGGTTTTGTCCCAGCTTTGAGGCCCTGTTTTTCCGGGCGGTTTTGCCGCCCGGAAAATTTTTTTAGAAAAACCGCAAATTCTGGTTGACATTATGGATACGAATGGCTATAATAATCAAGCAGTCTTTTTTAGGCGGTATTTGTTTGCGGCTGTGCTGGAACTGGTAGACAGGCCAGCTTGAGGTGCTGGTGTCGATTCGACGTGTGGGTTCAAGTCCCGTCAGCCGCACCAGTTTTCTCTCCGGAAAGATTGCTTATGCGCGCGAGTGGTGGAATTGGCAGACTCGCTAGATTCAGGTTCTAGTGTCCGTTACGGACGTGCGGGTTCAAGTCCCGCCTCGCGCACCAGAAAGCCCCATCGGAGGCAACTCCGATGGGCACCCTTCGGGGATTAACTTCATATTGATACGCGCGAGTGGTGGAATTGGCAGACTCGCTAGATTCAGGTTCTAGTGTCCGTTACGGACGTGCGGGTTCAAGTCCCGCCTCGCGCACCAAACAAGAGCATCACTGTAAAGTGATGCTCTTTTGTTCTTAGGCCGGATAGGAGGCGAAATCATGACAAAGGACGAGCTGCGGGAAAAGGCCAACGATCTGCCCTTACAGCCCGGCGTCTATCTGATGATGGACAAGACCGGGAAGGTCATCTATGTGGGCAAGGCGAAAAAACTGAAAAACCGGGTGAGCCAGTATTTTCAGGACAGCGCGGCCCACAGTGTCAAGACCCGGCAGATGGTCAGTCAGGTAGATCATTTCGACACAATCTTCGTCACCAGTGAATTTGAGGCGCTGGTGCTGGAAAACTCCCTCATCAAGCGGCATATGCCCCGGTACAACATCCTGCTGAAGGATGACAAGGGCTATCCGCTGGTGCGCCTCAGCCGGGGGCGGTATCCGAAATTCACTCTGGTGAATCGACCCGCCAATGACGGCGCGAAGTACTTCGGTCCCTTTGGCGGGCGGTACGAGACCCGTCAGGCAGTGGATGCGGTATGTCAGGCTTTGCGCCTGCCCACCTGCCGCCGACAGTTTCCGCGGGACATCGGCGCGGAGCGGCCCTGCCTGAATTTCCACATGGGCCGGTGCGACGGGTTCTGCCGCCCGGAGATGCCGGAGGCGGAATATGACCGCCGGATGGAGCAGGCGGCCCAGTTGTTGGAGGGACGCTCCAAGCAGCTCCTCCGGGACATGACCGCCGAGATGGAAGCGGAGGCGGAGGCCCTGCGGTTTGAGCAGGCGGCCCAGCTGAGAGACCGTATCCAAGCCATCAGCGCCCTGAGCAAAAAGCAGACCGTCATCGCGGGACTGTGCGCCGATACGGACGTGTGGGGCGTGTTCCGGGGGGCGGGCAAGAGCGGCTATGCCGTTCTTCACATGGAAAACGGCGATCTGGTGGGCCGGGAGACGGAACTGCTGACCGCGCCTATGGAGGAATCGGCGGCGGAGCTGCTGGCGGCGGTCACGGCCCAGTATTATCTGCCGCGGGCCATTCTGCCCCATGAGATCTTGCTTTGCGTGGACACGGGGGACTGCGAGGAACTGTCCGAGGCCCTGACCCAGCGGGCGGGGCATAAGGTCTGGGTCCATGTGCCCCAGCGGGGAGAGAAGTCCACACTGGCGGATATGGCGGTCCGCAACGCACAGGAGGAGGTCCGGCGGGCCACCACCGCCGAGGAAAAAACAGCGTATACGCTGGAAGCCCTGCAAAAAATGCTGAACCTGCCCCAGCCGCCCAGACGGATGGAGTCTTTCGATATTTCCAACACCGGCGCCAGCGACATTGTGGCGTCCATGGTGGTCTATCAGGGGGCGAAGCCTTTGAAATCCGCCTATCGCCGGTTTCAGATCAAGGAGCTGACTGGTGGCCATCCCGATGACTACGGCTCCATGCGGGAGGTCCTGCGGCGGCGGCTGCAAAGGGCGGCGGACGAGGACGAAAAGTTCCTGCCCTTGCCGGATGTGTTTTTGATCGACGGCGGCGTGACCCATGCCGACGCCGTCCGGGAGGTGGCGGAGCAATTCGACTGCACGGTGCCCATCTTCGGCATGGTGAAGGATGACCGCCACCGCACCCGGGCGCTGGTCACCCCGGAGGGGCGGGAGATCGGCATTGTGAATGATCAAGCGGTGTTTTCACTCATCGGCCAGATCCAGGAGGAGACCCACCGTTTCGCCATCACCTATCACCACCAGCACCATACCAAGAGCGCCATGCGCTCCGCACTGGACGGCGTTCCCGGTCTGGGACCCAAGCGGCAGGCGGAGCTGCGGAAGCATTTCGGCACGGTGAAGGCCATCCGGGAGGCGGACGAGACGGCACTGGCGGCGGTGCTGCCGCAAAATGTGGCCCATACCCTTTGGATCAGACTCCATGAAAAGGAATCCACTTAAAAAAACGTCCTGCTGCCCCACGGGGCAGCGGGGCGTTTCCGCCATCGGGCGTATCCACCCCGCCTGTCGCCTGTTTTCGCAAGATTTCAGTAGAAATACCATTGTGTATTTGCCGGTAAACTGATATAATAAAAAAACCTATCGGATGAATTTCATGATTTCTGAGGGACAGGCCAGCCTGCCCCATCGGAGAATGAGGTAAGGAATGAGCAATAAGAAACTCTCCCGCCTGTTGGAGCCGAATTTAAAATTTTATTTCGCCGTTATGTTGCTGTTCGCCGTGGCGGCCATCCCTGTCAACTGGCAGCTGGCCTTGGCTGAGGGAACGCTGACCGTTCTGCTGTACTTCTATTTCCGACAGAGCAATCAGAAGCGGCGGCAGGGCGTTTTGCAGTACATCGACTCTGTCACCGGCAGCGTGGACACCGCCAGCAAGTCCACCCTCATCAACTCCCCTCTGCCCACGCTGGTGTTCCGGCCGGATACGGGGGAGATCATCTGGAGCAACGAGAGCTTTTTGCAGCTGGCCGGCGTCCGGGAGCATCTCTTTGAGATGCGGCTTTCCGAGGCCGTACCGGATTTCCAGGTCCAGTGGCTGCTGAGCGGAAAGCAGGAAAGCCCGGAGCGGGTGGAACTGAACAATCACCGTTTCCGGGTCTACGGCAGTCTGGTGCGCTCCCGGAACCGCACCGGCGTGCAGAGCCTGGTGGCCACCACCTACTGGGTGGAGACTACGGAGGCTGATCATCTGAGAGAGGTCTACGAGGCCAGCCGCCCGGTGGCGGCGATCCTGATGCTGGATAACTACGAGGATCTGATGAAGGCCTGCGAGGATACCCAGCGCAGCGCGGTTCTGGCACAGATCGATGAAAAATTGCAGATCTGGGCCAACGCGGGCCAGGGTATCCTGCTGAAAACGGACCGGAATCATTACCTGTTCCTGTTTGAAGAACAGTATTTCCAGCATTTTGTAGATGAAAAGTTCTCCATTCTGGACACTGTCCGGGCGATCCGCGTGGCGGAGAATATCCACCCAACCCTGTCCATCGGCATCGGTAAGGATTCTCCCAGCATCCCGGAGCTGTATAAAAACGCCAAGCTCTCGCTGGAAATGGCACTGAGCCGGGGCGGCGATCAGGCGGTGGTGCGGAATCAGGTGGACTTCGCCTTCTACGGCGGCCGCACCAAGGCCACGGAGAAGCGGACCAAAGTGAAATCCCGCGTGATGGCCAACGCCTTCCGGGAGCTGATCGCAGACGCGGGAGAGGTCTACATCATGGGCCACTCCTTTGCGGATATGGACGCTGTGGGCGCTGCCGCGGGTATCTGCTGCGCCGCCCGGAAGCGGGGAAAGCAGGCCCGGATCGTCATTGACCGGGAGCACACCGCGGCCGAGACCCTGATCGCCCGGCTGGACGCACTGCCGGAGTACAGCGGTGTGTTCCTTACCCCTGCTGAGGCATTTTTGCAGATGCGGGCCGACACGCTTCTGGTGGTGGTGGATACCAACCGTCCGGACATGGTGGAAAATCCACAGCTTTTGGAATCCTGCAACCGGGTGGCGGTCATTGATCATCACCGCCGGGCAGCGACTTATATCGAAAACGCTGCCTTCAACTTCCACGAGCCTTACGCCTCGTCCGCCAGCGAACTGGTGACGGAGCTGCTGCAATATCTGGTGGAGCCTACCGACCTTCTGCGGGAGGAAGCAGGGGCGCTGCTGGCAGGTATCGTGCTGGATACCAAGCATTTCACCCAGCGGACCGGCGGCCGCACCTTTGAGGCGGCGGCCTTCCTGCGGCGTTCCGGCGCGGATACGGCGGAGGTCCAGCGGCTGTTCCAAGGCGATTTGAAGGATATGGTCACGAAATATGACATCATCCGCCGCGCGGAGATGTACCGGAGCAACATCGCGGTCTCCGTGGTGGAGGAGTCGGGCGTGGACCGCGTTGCGGCAGCTCAGGCGGCGGACGATCTGCTGACCCTGAAGGGCGTTCAGGCTTCCTTCGTGATCTACGCCGCCGAGGGAGCGGTGCTGATGTCAGCCCGGTCTCTGGGCGAGATCAACGTGCAGGTGATTCTGGAGGCCTTGGGCGGCGGCGGCAACTCTACCACCGCAGGCGCACGGATCGAGGACACGGACCCGGAGAGTGTCCGTCAGCAGTTGATCGGGGTCCTGGACGCGTATTTTGAAAAGTGAGGCAGCCTATGAAGGCGTTTTTGAAGGCGTATGCGGTCTGCCTGATCCTGATGGAGGTATTTATCTTCTTTGGTGGGTGGATGCTGTTTGATCTCAGAGGCGTCGGAATCTATCGGGCAGGCGCTGTGATCGCGCTGATTCTGGCGATTGCTGTCTGCGCGTGGAGCAGCACGGCACAAAAGGTCGAAGCGCTGGAAGCAGAGCTTCAGGAATTGAAAAAGCAAATTCATTCAGAACATTCGGAAAGTGAGGATATATAACATGAAAGTGATTTTACAGCAGGACGTGAAGGGTCAGGGCAAGAAGGGCGAGATGATCGAGGTTTCCGAGGGCTACGGCCGGAACTTCCTTCTGCCCAGAAAGCTGGCGGTGCCTGCCACGGCGGACGCCATCAACACCATGAACCTGAAAGAGAAGGCCCGCAAGGCCGAGGAAGCCCGGCTGAAGGCTGAGGCGCAGGAGATCGCCGGGAAGCTCCAGAACTGCCCCGTGAAGCTCAGCGCCAAGGCCGGCAACGGCGGCAAGCTGTTCGGCGCCGTGACCAACAAGGAGATCTCCGAGGGCCTGAAGGCCCAGTACGGCGTGGATATTCCCAAGCAGAAGATCGTGCTGGATGAGCCGATCAAGGCCTACGGCAGCTATCAGGTGAAGGCCAAGCTGGGCTTTGAGGTCAGCGGTACCGTGTACGTCACCGTCTGCGAGGAGAAGTAAGACTAATTCAAGGGGGATCAGGATACACCGTCGCGGCAATACGATTTGCAGTCTCTATGATAAGACTGCAAATCGTGCCGCATCCTCGAAACAGCCTTGCTTATTCCGCCACTGGCGGCGCTGCGGCGGTTTCCCCTTGAGTAAACCCTGCACCAGTGAGATCCGCTCACTGGTGAACGCTGCCCAAGGCAGCTGAGTCAATGTGTTTTTGTCAGGTACAGAAGGTGAATTGCCCCGCAGGGGCAAGAGAGGCTCCCCTGGGGGACGCCCTGACAAAAATGATTGCATGTCTGAATGTCTAACTTGCGCTTCCGGAGAAGCGGGAAGGAGAGTTCCATGGCTAACGAAGATCTTCTGCTGCGGCAGATGCCCCATTCGTTGGAAGGCGAGCAGGCCGTTTTAGGTTCCATGCTCATCGACGAGGGCTGCGTCAAGGACGTGATGGATAAGCTGGTGCCCTCGGACTTCTACCTGCGGCAGAACCGGGAGATTTTTGAGACCATCTACACCATGTTCACCTACGCCCGGCCTATTGACGGCATCACCGTCTGCGAGGAGATGCAAAAGGCCGGGACTTATGACGAAAATACCACCCGCTCCTATCTGGCGCAGCTCATGGAGATCACCCCCACCAGCGCCAACGTGATGGAGTATGTGGCCATCGTTCGGGATAAGGCGTTGCTGCGGGGCGTTGCTCAGGCGGCGGGGGAGATCACGGTGCTGGTGCAGGAGGGCATCGGAGAAGCCGCTGCCATTCTGGAAGCTGCCGAGCAGAAGATCTACGCCGTCCGCCGCGGCCAGAGTGCGCAGGATATGGTGCCTCTGCGGATGGTGCTGCCGGATGTGCTGGACCGGCTCAACGAGATGAGCGAGAGCGAAAGCCGACTTCCGGGCCTGTCCACCGGCTTGTCCGCTGTGGACCGGAAGATCAGCGGCCTGAATAAATCGGACCTGATCCTGCTGGCGGCCCGTCCCGGTATGGGCAAAACCTCCTTTGCACTGAACGTAGCACTGAATGTGGCGAAGTCTGAGAAAAAGACCGTGGCCATGTTTTCACTGGAAATGTCCCGGGAGCAGCTGGCGACCCGGCTTCTCAGCTCCGAGGCCTGTGTGGAGAACACCCGGCTTGTTACCGGCTCTCTGCGGGAGACGGACTGGGAGAAGATCGCCGCCGCTGCCGGCGTATTGAATAGAGTGGATATCCGTATTGACGATAACCCCATGCTGAGCGTGGCGGATATGAACGCCAAATGCCGCCGGATCGACAGCTTGGGCCTGGTAGTCATCGACTATCTGCAGTTGATGACCTCCGCATCCGGTGGACGCAGCGGCGAGAACCGTCAGCAGGTGGTCAGCGAAATGTCCCGTATGCTGAAGGTCATGGCCAAGGAACTGAATGTGCCGGTGATCTGTCTGAGCCAGTTGTCCCGTGCTAACGAGAAGCGGGACGATAAACGGCCCATGCTGTCGGACCTCCGTGAATCCGGCGCCATCGAGCAGGATGCCGACATCGTAATGTTCCTGTACCGTGACGATTACTATAACGAGGATTCCGAAAAGCGGAATATTGCCGAGTGTATCGTAGCGAAAAACCGTCACGGCGAGACCGGCAAGGTGGAGCTGCGGTGGATGCCGGAGTACACCACCTTTGCCACGCTGGAAAACCGCTATGATGAGGATGACTGATCCTCTGACGGCGGTGGAACTGCCGGAGGGCGGCGCACTGTGCGCCGTGTCCGGCGGACTGGACTCCATGTGCCTGCTGGAAATGACGGTCCGGCAGGGACAGAAGCAGGGACGGCGGGTAGCCGCCGCCCATTTCAATCACCAGCTCCGGGGGGCGGAGGCGGACCGGGACGAGGCCTTCGTCCGGGACTGGTGCGCCGCCCGTGAAATTCCTTTTTTCGCGGGCCGGGGCGATGTCCGGGTCTTTGCGGAGGAAACCGGGCGCACCGTTGAGGAAGCCGCCCGGCAGCTGCGCTATAAATTTTTGGAGGAGACCCGGCGGCGGGAGGGCTTTGGCTGCATTCTGACCGCTCACCACGCCGATGACAGCGCAGAGACTATGCTTTTAAATCTGCTGCGGGGCACGGGCCTGAAAGGGTTGACCGGGATCCCAGAAAAGCGGGACTGTATCCTGCGTCCGCTGCTGGGTGCGACCCGGGCGGAGCTGGCGGCCTACGCCGCAGAACACCGCATCCCCTTTGTGGAGGATTCCACCAATGGGACGGACGATGCGGCCCGGAACATGCTGCGCCATCAGGTGCTCCCGGTTTTGAAGAAGCTGAATCCCAGAGTTGTGGAGAACATGAGCCGCACGGCATCGCTGCTGGCGGCGGATGAAGCGGCTCTGGACGCTGCGTGTCGAAAACTGCTGGCCCAATGCGCCGTGACCCCAAACGTTTCCGGAATGATCCCCCTCGCCGTGCTGCAAGACGCGCCGGAGGCCCTGCGGGGACGGCTGGTGCTGGCGGTGCTGGCGGCGGTGGCAGGCCATGAAAAGGACTTGACCGCCGCTCATATCCGGGCGGTTTTGACGTTGGACCGGGGCCAGCTTTCCATGCCCTACGGCGTCACGGTCCTCCGGGAGTCGGCGGCGCTGCGCTTTTTCAAGGCGGCGTCTGCGCCGGCGGTGCAGGCTGTTTCCGTGGGAGAGACCGTCACATTCGGTCAGTGGCAGGTTAGTCTGGCAGAGTCGGCCGGTGAGGGTGTTCTCATTTCCATCTCGGAGACCGCCGACCTGACTGTGACGGCCTGGGACTCCAAGGACCGACTGAACGGCCGCACTGTCAAGCGCCTGTGCGGAGAACGGGGAATTTCTCCACAGGAGCGGGACCGGCTTCCGGTCCTGCGGGTGAACGGCATCGCGGTGGCGGTGCCGGGGCTGCCTATCCAGGAAAATTTCGCGCCGGACCGATATGAGCGGGCGGTGCGGGTGATATTTTTAAAAGTGACAGAGGAGAACAACAATGAATAGTGAGATGGAGAAAGACATTCTCAAGGTTCTGGTAACGGAAGAGGAGTTGAAGACCCGGATCGCGGAGTTGGGTGAGGAACTGTACAAGCGGTATGAGAGACACCGCCCCCTGTTTCTGGGGGTGCTGAAGGGCTCCTTCATTTTCATGGCGGACCTGATGCGGGCTTCCCAGCTGATGTGCGACGTGGAGTTCATCGCCGTCAGCTCTTACCAGAACGGCACCGTGTCCAGCGGCCGGGTGCAGATCACCCATGATCTCCAGCAGGACATCACGGGCCGGGAAATTGTCATTGTGGAGGATATTCTGGACTCCGGCAATACTCTGGCCTTCCTGAAAAGCTATCTGATGGCAAAGGGTGCCAAGAGCATCTCTATCGTGACGCTGCTGGATAAGCCCTCCCGCCGGGAAAAGGCGGTGGAAGCGGATCTGTCCGGCTTTGTGGTGCCGGACGAATTCGTGGTGGGCTACGGTCTGGATTATGCCCAGCTTTACCGGAATCTGCCTTACATCGGTGTGCTGAAGCCCGCCGTTTACGAAAACACCTGAGCATGACCGGCGCTTCCCGGCAGGTGCGGGAACCGCCGCAGCCGCCTGTATGCGGCGATAATACAGAAAGGGGGTATCCCCCGTATGGTAAAAAGAAGACCCGGCGTCAGCATTCTGCCGCTGATGCTGATCGTGATTTTATGTGTCAGCTGGCTGACCCAGCTCAATCAGCGGGATGAGATGACCTATGATGAGATGGTGCAGCTTTTTGAGCAGCAGAAGGTGGAAGCCTTCCGCTTTACGGATTCCAGCACGCTGATGCTGCAGGTCAAGGGCAGCGACCAGCCGGTCCGCTGCCGGATCCATGACTATACCCTCTTTTACAGCGATCTCAACGATCTGGTAAAGGAGCAGAAAGCAGCAGGGATCATCAAATCTTACAGCTATCCCCCTCCGGAGGGGACTGACTGGCTGGGGATCATGCTCCCCTATCTGATGATGGCGCTGATGTTCGGCGGTATGTGGTACCTCATGAGCGTCCGGGCACAGGGAGGCATGGGGCCGGACCGGATGGCAAAGTTTGGCTCCGCACAGATCCGTGGTCTCAGCGAAAAGGATAAGCAGGTCACCTTTGCCGATGTGGCGGGAGCCGACGAGGAAAAGGAGGAGCTCCGGGAGATCGTGGAGTTCCTAAAAAATCCAAAGAAGTATATCGATCTGGGCGCCCGAATCCCCAAGGGCGTGCTGCTGGTGGGCCCTCCAGGCACCGGCAAGACGCTGCTTGCCAAGGCGGTGGCCGGCGAGGCCGGCGTGGGCTTCCTGTCCATTTCCGGTTCCGACTTTGTGGAACTGTATGTGGGCGTAGGCGCCAGCCGTGTCCGGGACCTGTTTGAGCAGGCGAAAAAGCAGTCCCCCGCCATTGTGTTCATTGACGAAATCGACGCCGTGGGCCGCCAGCGCGGCACCGGTCTGGGCGGCGGTCATGACGAACGTGAGCAGACCTTGAACCAGCTTTTGGTAGAGATGGACGGCTTTGCCGCCAACGAGGGCGTGGTGGTCCTGGCCGCCACCAACCGGGCGGATGTGCTGGACCCCGCATTGCTGCGGCCCGGACGGTTTGACCGGCAGGTGTATGTAGGTCTGCCGGACATCAAGGGCCGGGAGGAGATCCTGAAGGTCCACGCCAAGGGGAAACCCCTTGCGGAGGACGTGAGCCTCCGTAAGCTGGCTCAAGGCACTGCGGGCTTTACCGGCGCGGATCTGGAGAACCTCATCAACGAGGGCGCGCTGCTGGCAGCCCGGAAGGATCAGCACTTCATCACCATGCAGGATCTGAAGGATGCGGAGATCAAGGTCATCGCCGGTCCGGAGAAAAAGAGCCGGGTGATCCCCCAGCACGAGCGGGAACTGACAGCCTATCACGAGGCGGGCCATGCGGTGGTCATGCACATGCTGCCGGGACAGGACCCGGTGAGCCAGATCACTATTGTCCCCAGAGGTATGGCCGGCGGTATGACCATTTCCCTGCCGGAGGAGGACCGCTCTTACCTTTCCAAGCACTACATGGAGGATCAGATCGTGGGTCTGCTGGGCGGCCGTGTGGCTGAGAAGCTGTGTCTCAACGATATTTCCACCGGCGCCAGCAACGACATCCAGCGTGCCACCGCCATTGCCCGGAAGATGGTGACGGTATATGGCATGAGCGAGCGGCTGGGAACCGTGTCCTTTGACAGCGGCAATGACGAGGTGTTCATCGGACGCACCATGGGACACAGCCGGGGCTATTCCGAGGCTGTGGCCGCCCAGATCGATCAGGAGGTCAAGGATCTGGTGGACGGCGCCTACCGCCGCTGCCAGGATATTCTGGAAGCGCAGCGGGATAAGTTGGAGCAGGTGGCCCAGTACCTGCTGGAGCACGAGACTATGGAGCGGGATGCCTTCCTGACGGTGTTCGGAGAGAAAACCCATGAACAGCCGGAGGACGTTCAGACTGCGGACGCCGAGGATCAAGACTAAAGTACACGCCGGGGGAGCTATGCTCCCCTGGCGTTCAGCGTGGCGAAAATATTTTCGCCACACTGCTCTTATTTTCAGAACTTTATTAAAGTCCTGAAAATATTTGATTTCAATGATGCGGGACACCCTTCTTGGGTTTCCCGCACACACCCTTTACCCGCAAGGGGTATGCAGCATCCGTAAAGCGGCAGAGCCGCTAACGGCTGCCCTACCTTACCGTCACGGAGGATCTACCACTTTATCGATAGTTTCACACGCCGGAGGAGCATAGCTCCCCCGGCGTTGCATTTTAGGCGGACTTCGTGTATACTGGTAACAATTTCTGAAACCGAGACGGGCTTGGAAAAGCCTTTGCAAAAAGGAGCGTTTATGTACTATGTGATTTTCGGCCTGCTGGGGGCGGCGCTGCTGGGCGCCGATCAGTGGGTCAAGGCCTGGGTCATGGGCCATTTGCAGATGGGGGAGACCACTTCTTTGTTTCCGGGATTTCTGGAACTGATGCGGGTCCACAACTACGGCGCGGCGTGGTCCAGCTTTGCCGGGCAGAAGTGGCTGCTGCTGGGTGTCACCGGCGTCATTTTGGCGGTGGTACTGTGGGTGCTGGCTCGGAAGATCGTCCGGCACCCGCTGGGGATCTGCGCCTGCTGCCTGATCCTCTCAGGCGGCATCGGCAATATCATCGACCGGTTCCGGCTGGGCTATGTGGTGGATATGCTCCGCTTCCAGTTCTGGCCCAGCTATCCCACGTTCAACGTGGCGGATGTGTGCATCGTGTCCGGGGCTATTCTGGGCGCGATCTACTATGTGTTACTCTATGAAAAGCATGACAGGAGGAAAACGGATGGAGCCTCTGATCCTGCAAACGGCCAGTGAGGACGCCGGAAAACGGCTGGACGCATGGCTGGCAGAGCAAACGGAGCTGACCCGCTCCGCCGTTCAAAAGCTGATGGAGGAGGGCCGGGTGACGGCGGCGGGAAAACCCCTCGCTAAAAACACCCGGCTGACCGGCGGGGAAACGGTGTCTGTGGAACTGCCGGAGCCGGAGGCGGTGGACATCGTGCCTCAGAATATCCCGCTGGACGTGGTGTACGAGGACGAGGACGTCATCGTGGTGAACAAACCGAAGGGCCTGGTAGTCCACCCCGCACCGGGACACCCGGACGGGACACTGGTGAACGCCCTGCTGTATCACTGCGGGGACAGTCTTTCCGGGATCAACGGAGAACTGCGGCCCGGCATCGTCCACCGCATTGACCGGGACACCTCCGGTCTCATCATCGCCGCAAAAAACGACTTCGCCCATGTGAAACTGGCGGAGCAGCTTCAGGATCACACGCTGGCCCGGACCTACCGCTGCATCGTCACCGGCAATCTTCGGGAGGATACCGGGATGGTGAACGCTCCCATCGGCCGCTGTCCGACAGACCGGAAGAAAATGGCTGTGGTGGCCGGCGGACGGAACGCCGTGACCCATTGGACGGTGCTGGAGCGCTATCCCGGTGTGAATTATGTAGAGTGCCGTCTGGAAACGGGCCGCACCCACCAGATCCGGGTGCACATGGCCTACATCGGCCATCCGATTTTGGGAGATACCGTATACGGCAACAAAAAACCGGTCCCCGGTTTGCAGGGACAGTGCCTTCACGCTGTAGGGCTGAAATTTATCCATCCCCGCACGGGAGAATTGGTGGAGCTGACCTGCGGTCTGCCGGAGGAATTTGAAAAGCAGCTGAAAAAATACCGGAATATGGCATAAGCAAGGGGCCTCGCTGAAAGCGAGGCCCCTGAGACTGTCGATAAAGTGGTAAATTCTCCGCGACGGTAAGGTAGGGCAGCCGTTAGCGGCTCTGCCGCTTTACGGATGCTGCATACCCCTTGCGGGTAAAGGGTGTGCGCGGGAAACCCAAGAAGGGTGTCCTGCGCCATTGAAATCCTAAGTTTTCAGAACTTTTATAAAGTTCTAAAAACTGGCTCAGCGGGGAGAAAAGACTTTTTCGACACGCTGAGGGGCCTCGCTGAAAGCGAGGCCCCTCTTTTGTTCCGTATGATTTTTCGTGTTGTTTCGCAAATCAGGAATGGACGGCGGCGATCCGGTCTGCGATATAGGGCTGGACCGCCTCGTAGGGAATTTCCAGCGCGGCGGCCAGTTCGCCGAACAGAAGCTGCTCTGCCTGCTTGAGATAGCGCTCGTCCACCATGCCGAGGCGGCGGTTCTGGGATTCTGCCTGACGGCGCTTGGCGTGAATGGACATGGCGAGCTCCACCAGACTGCGGCAGTCATGCTGCCGGAGACTGGCCTGATACTGCTGAGTCAGCGCCTGAGTGGTGGAAGCCCGACAGGCAGCGGGATGCAGAGTGGGAATTTCACTGATAAGATCTTCCGCCTCCTGCCGGGAGATAATGGGCCGCATGGACACCTTGTCATTGTCTACCGGGGTATAGATCAAACCGCCCTGATAGATGGGTTTAAGCTGATAGTAAAGCCGCTCCTGACGGATGCTGCCCACCCGTTCCTGCCGCCGGTCAATGGAAAGCACCCGACAGACGCCGGTGGAGCCATAGACCAGCAGATCTCCTGCCTGAAACATGGGAAGAGCCTCCTTTCCAAAAACTGCAAAGATTTCAGATTCATAACCATTCTAACATTATTTTGGCAAAAATGTCAGAGAATATACGAAAAAAGTAAAAAATCTCTGTTTTTCTGAAAAGACGGTGCCCTTTTTTGTGGAAAATATAGGGATTTGGCGCATGATATACACATGGACAGGGAAAAAGCGCCCGAAAGTGAGAACTTTCAGACGCTTTTTTTACAAATGGGAAACCAAATCACGCACGATCCGGGCGGTCATGCCCCAGATGGCGTGGCCCCCGTAGAGCCACACCGGGACCTCTACCTTGCCGCAGTTCCAAGGGTAATCCCGGGGGATCCCAACCGCTTCATAGGGGAAAGACTCCGGGACACGGGGGATCAGGTCATAAGCATATGGCTCTGGCGGAGTGGTTCTGAAAAATTCTACCGGCGCGGTGAACACCTCCGCCACCTCAGCGGGGGCGGGACGCAGGGCTGCGAGACCGGCAGGGGAGACCAGACCCGGCAGCGGCCGCAGCAGAAATCCCCGCTGATTGCAGATAAAGTCCCCTTGGCCCAGAAGCCGAATCTCGGCGCGGGGGATAGACAATTCCTCCTCCGTCTCCCGGAGGGCGCAGTCTGCCGGGGTCTCTCCCGGTTCCATCTGCCCGCCGGGAAAGCAGGTCTCTCCGCTTTGACTGACCCCGGCAGACCGGACCTCAAACAGCAGGTGCAGTCCATCCGGACGCTCTACCAGAGGACACAAAACAGCATATTCGTGTCGGGCTTCCAGCAGCGTGGGAACATGATCGCCGTAAAACCGGCGCAGATTTGTCAGTTCTTCTCTCATAGCAGCATCGTCAAAGCCCGCTGGCAGTTAGTGATGTCCACCGTCGGCTGACTGGGTTCGTACTCTCCGTCCAGGGACCAGGGCAGATTCTCGTCCGTTTCCACATGAAGGGCCGACACATGGCGGAAAATGAGACCGCCGCTGTTATACTGCTGATTCAGCAAGGCCCAGATCAGATTTTGCAGCTCCGCTGCATTTTGGGGGTGGGGCACCAGCAGTAGCTCAAAGAGGCCGTCATCCAGAATGACCTCCTCCCGCTCCAGCTTCATCATACCGGCGATGGAGGTGGAGTTGGCAACGGCACCGAACAGGTATTCACCGTCCAGCGTCTCCCCATCAGCGGTGATGCGGACCTTATAGGGGCGTAGCGTATCCAGATCCCGGAGGCTTTCCAGCAGATAGCCGAAGTGGCCCAGAGCATTTTTCACATCCTGAGAGGCGGTGTAGGATGTCCGGGTGAAGGCTCCGAAGGAGGCTACATATACGAAAATACGCTCACCGAAGCGGCCGATGTCAAGTTGACGGCGCTGACCACGGACGATGGCCTCCGCCGCCTGAACGGGATCTGAGGGGATCTCCAGACTGGCGGCAAAATCATTGGTGCTCCCCTGAGGCAGATAACCCACCACCGGAGGAGTTTTCAGCGTTTGGATGCCGGAGATGACCTCGTTGAGGGTGCCGTCGCCGCCCACGGCCACCACAGTGTCATAATCTCCGCCCTCTTGGGCGGCAATGCGGGCTGCGTCCCCGGCGGCGGTGGTGCGGCGGATACGGAGCAGATATCCGGCATCGCACAGGGCGGCAGCCGCGTCATATAACGGCCCCCGGGGCTTGCTGCGTCCCGCCCGGGGATTGACGATCATCAGGAGCTTCTTTTGGGGTTCCATGTCCATGCCTCCGAAAATGATTATAAATGTTAACAGACGGTTAAAGTAGTATAGCATGGGGAATTGAGGATTGCAATTCCCCCGGGCGGCGTGTAGAATAAAGTTTATATAAAGGTTTCGGGAGAAGTCTGCCGCAGGCGGGCGGACCCTGTCGGCAGGAGGCGGTTGGATGAAGAAAAAAGACAGCGCGGTGCGGTGGGGACTTGCCCTCTTTTTGACCGTGGGCGCGATCCTGCTTTTTTACGATACCCTGTTTGGCCGCCGGGTGCTGCCGTCCTTCGGCGGTCAGCTGCTGAAAGCACTGCAGCCGGTATTGATCGGCGCGGTGTTGGCGTACCTGCTGGCGCCGGTCATCGACTTTATTGAAAACCTGTTTTTTCCGGAACAGATGAAAAAAGCCCACGCAGAGGGGCGCATGACCTCCCGGAGCGCCCGGGCCGTCAGTCTGGTAGTGACCTGGGTCATCATCGGCCTGCTCTGCTATCTGCTGGGCCATGTGCTGATCCCGCAGCTGTACCGGAGCGTGGTGCAGTTGATTTCCAGCGTGGAAGGCTACTACAATACCATCAGCGGCTGGGTGGAGCATCTGTTGGAGAGCAACCCCACCGTGGAGGTTTGGGTAGCCGGCCAGATGGATAAGTTCTACGAGTCCGCAACGGAGTGGCTGAAAAATCAGGTCTTTACCCGGACGCAGATGCTGATGATCGCCGTCTCCGGCGGTGTGCTCAGTACGCTGGTGTTCTTGAAGAACCTGCTGGTGGGCATGATCGTCTCCGTTTACTTCATGGCTACCAAGGAGCGCTGTGCCGCCCATGCCCGGAAGCTGGCTTACAGCCTGTTTTCCGAGGAAGCGGTCTACTGGGTCTTTCGGGGCAGCGCCAAGGTCGACCGCATTTTCTCCGGCTTTGTCCGGGGCAAGCTGCTGGATTCCCTCATCATTGGTGTGCTGTGCTTCATCGGTTGCTCGCTGCTGGATATGCCGTATACGCCGCTGGTGTCCGTTTTTGTGGGCGTCACCAATGTGATCCCCTTCTTCGGCCCCTTCCTGGGAGCGATCCCCAGCTTTTTCCTGATTTTGTTGGTCGATCCCATTCAGTCTTTGTATTTCCTGCTGTTCGTGCTGGCCCTCCAGCAGCTGGACGGCAACGTGATCGGCCCCAAGATCCTGGGAGAGAGCACGGGCCTTTCCAGCCTGTGGGTCATCATTGCCATCCTGGTGGGCGGCAGCTTTTTCGGTGTGGCGGGTATGTTTTTCGGCGTGCCGGTATGCGCCTGCCTGTACAGCCTGGTGGCGTTCCTGGTGGACCGGCGTCTGGCGGAAAAGGATCTCCCCGTGGAAACGGAGCATTACACCGCTCCGCTGCCGGAGCAGGAAACGGAGCCTGAAAAACCGGAGAAAACGTCGGAAAACTTGTAAAAAAGGCTTGCAATCAGCCGCAGTATCCTGTACAATACAGCCTTGCGGACATATCGTTAGAAAAATAACAAACGATGTGTCCCAGGGCTGTTTTTGCGGATTGGCCACCGCATATTCCCTCATGGATTTTCAGTACCCGTAAGGGACTGGGAATTTGCGGAACGGAGAAAACCGCTCCGCGAATACACTGACTCCCCGGAGCAGTGATATAAAAAGGAGAATTGCATATGAAGAAGAGAATCCTGACGCTTTTGGCGGCGGTCTGCCTCCTGAGCGCCGTACTCAGCGGATGCGGAGGCGGCAGCCAGAACGGGACGACCGGAACTACGGACCAGAGCACCGCGAACACCCAGACGGAAGGCCCCGCGGCCCGCGCTGCGGCCGGCGAACTGAACGTGGGCATCGCCCAGGACCTGGACAGCAGTCTTGACCCTCACAAAACCGTGAAGGCAGGAACTCGTGAGGTTATGTTCAACGTATTTGAAGGACTTTTGAAGCCCGACGCCAGCGGCAACCTGAATCCCGCTGTGGCAGAGAGCTATACCGTTTCCGAAGACCATCTGCTGTATACCTTTAAGCTCCGCGCCGGTGTGAAGTTCCACAACGGTCAGGAGGTGACGCCGGAGGACGTGATTTGGTCCTACCAGCGCTGCGGCGATGCCAATGCCCCGGCAGACATCATCCAGGTGGCGGCTTTTGCCAACGTGGAGATGTATCAGGAGGGGGATGACACCGTCTGCTTCCAGCTTCAGGAGCCCAATAATGAGTTTACTTCTTACCTGACCACCGCTGTGCTGCCCAAGGACTACACGGAGCAGGATACCGCCCCCGTGGGCACCGGTCCGTTCAAGTTCGTTTCCCGGACAGCTCAGGAGTCCGTGGTGCTGGAGCGGTTTGATGATTACTGGGGCGAGAAGCCCGACCTGACCAAGGTCACCTATAAGATCATTGAGAATGCCGACAGCATCCTTCTCAGCCTCCAGAGCGGCGCTGTGGATGTATTTGCCCATCTGACCACCAACCAGATCCAGCAGCTTGGCGACGGCTTCCATGTGGAGGAAGGCACCATGAATCTGGTGCAGGCCCTGTACCTCAACAACGCCGAGAAGCCCTTTGACGATGTGCGGGTGCGGCAGGCTCTCTGCTACGCCATTGACCGTCAGCAGATCCTGGATCTGGCCTTCGACGGTTACGGCACCCTGCTGGGCTCCAGCATGTACCCCGCTTTCAGCAAGTATTTTGACGACGAGCTGACCAACTACTATACTTACAACACCGAAAAGGCCAAGGAACTGCTGACGGAGGCCGGTTATCCCAACGGCTTCGACATGACCATCACCGTCCCCAGCAACTACCAGTCTCACATGGATACCGCACAGGTCATCGTGGAGCAGCTGAAGGCTGTGGGCATCAATGCCACCATTCAGCCCGTCACTTGGGAGAGCTGGGTGCAGGACACCTATTCCAACCGGCAGTTCCAGTCCACTGTGGTGGGCGTGGATGCTTCCAACATGACCGCACGGGCCATGCTGGAGCGGTTCGTCTCTACCGCCAGCCGCGACTTTATCAACTACAACAACGCGGACTATGACGCTCTGTTCGCCCAGGCTCAGGCCTGCTATGACGATGGGGAGCAGACCGCCCTTTACAGAGCAATGGAAAAGAACCTGGCGGAAAACGCTGCCAACGTCTATATTCAGGACATGGCAGACTTCGTGGCAGTGCGGGATGGTCTTGAGGGCCCCTCCTTCTACCCCATCTATGTTCTGGATCTTTCCACTATCCACTATACGAAATAAGTGATGAACAGCGGACGTTTTGACGCCGCTGACCCGGAAGGGAGATGACAGTCATGCGATACACGGCGCGGAAAATTCTGACGCTGCTTGTCACCATGCTCGTCGTCTCCCTTCTGACGTTCGCGGCTTTTGCTATGATCTCCGGAGACCCCGCCGCCACCTTGCTGGGGACGCAGGCTACGCCGGAAAAGGTGGAGGCCCTCCGGACGGAAATGGGATTGAACCGCCCCATGCTGGTGCGGTACGGGGAATGGCTGGCCGGTTTCTTCACCGGAAATCTGGGCGTTTCCTTCCAGTACCGCCAGCCGGTGCAGGCGCTGTTAGGCCCGAAAATGCTGGTGACGCTGTGCTTGAGCCTGGTGAGCTTTGTGCTGATCGTTGTGGTATCGCTGCCCTTGGGATTGTTGTCTGCCAACGGAAAGCTGGACGGGCTCCACACGTTCCTGAATCAGTTCTGTATGGCAGTACCGCCGTTCTTTACCGGTATCCTCATTTCCTGGTGCTTCGGCATTTTCCTTCGGGTGTTTGTCCCCGGTGACTTTCCGGGATTGGACCGGAACCTCGGCAAGTCTCTGGTGTACTTATTCTTTGCCGCCGTGTCCATTGCCATTCCCCGGGTGGCTATGACGGTGCGGATGCTGCGCAGCACGGTCATCAGCGAAATGAACAAGCCCTATGTCCGCACGGCCATTGCCCGTGGCAATGACCGGCGGCAGGTATTGTGGGGCCATGTGCTGAAAAACTCTCTGGTGCCCACCGTCACCTTCCTGGGGCAGACTATGGCGGAGATCGTAGCGGGCAGCATCGTGGTGGAGCAGGTGTTCTCTGTTCCTGGACTGGGGCGAATGCTGGTGGCCTCCATTTCCAGTCAGGACTACCCTGTGGTGGAGGCCATCGTGGTGATCCTGGCCTTCTGGGTGGTGCTTTCCGGCACTCTGGCGGATCTGGTCAATCGCTGCATCGACCCCCGGATGGGAGGGATCGGCAAATGAAAAAGAGAAATCCTTATCTGACCGTGGGACTGGTGATGACCGGCATCCTGACGGCTCTGATCGTTCTCGGCTTTTTCTGGACGCCCTATGACCCCAACGCCATGGCAGCGGGGCCGAAGCTGACGGGGCCGTCTCTGGCCCACCTGATGGGAACGGACAGCTTTGGCCGGGATATTTTCAGCCGGGTGCTGAAAGGCGCCGGGACCACCTACGGGATCGCGCTGTGTACTGTGGCCGTGGGCGCGGTGTGCGGCACGGTGCTGGGCGCCGTTACCGGCTATTTCGGCGGCATTGTGGACGATGTGCTGATGCGCCTTGGCGATGTGCTGACGGCATTTCCCAGTATTCTGCTGGCACTGGTGGTCATCAGCTTGCTTGGCCCCGGCAAGACGCGGAATGTGATCCTCGCTCTGGGCCTGGTGTTCATCCCCAGCTTTGCCCGGATGGCCCGTGGTACCTACGCCGGGCTGCGGGAGGTCAACTATGTAAAAAGCGCCCGGCTCATGGGAGCTTCCAGCAGCCGCATCCTGTGGCGGCATATCCTGCCTAATACTTGGAGCGTGCTGCTGCCGGCGCTGACCATCGGCTTCAACAACGCTGTGCTGGCGGAGGCATCCATGAGCTATCTCTGCATTGGCGTAACGCCGCCGGACGCGTCTTTGGGCTACATGCTCTCGGAAAGTCAGGGCATGTTTGTCAGCGCACCCTGGTACGCCTTGGGCACCGGACTGACCCTGGTGTGGATGATCTTCGGCGTGGGCCTTATCGGCGAGGGCCTGCAGCGCCGGAACGGAGGGGATGTCTGATGCTGGAAATTCAGGATCTGCATGTGAAATTTCATAACCGGGACCGGGAAGCGGTCAGCGGTGTGAGCCTGACCATTCAGGACGGCGAAATTTTGGGTCTGGTGGGCGAATCCGGCTCCGGAAAATCCGTCACCGCCATGAGCGTGGCGGGTCTGCTGCCCCGGAAGCAGTGCGACTATACCGGCCGCATCCTGCTGGACGGGCAGGAACTGCTCCACGCGGACCGGTCCGTTTTGCGGGAGATTCAGGGAGCGGAGATCGGCGTGGTGTTTCAGGAGCCCCAAAGCTGCATGGACCCCCTGATGAAAATTGGGCCTCAGGTGGAGGAGACCCTGCGGATCCACACCCAGATGCCGAAAGAGGAGCGCCATCAGCGGGCGATGGCGGCGATGGCGGCAGCAGAACTGCCGGACCCGGAGGGGATCTGCGACAAATACCCCCACGAGCTTTCCGGCGGTATGCTCCAGCGGGCTATGATCGCGGCGGCTATCGTGAACCGGCCCAAGCTGCTGCTGCTGGACGAGCCTACCACGGCACTGGATGTGACCATTCAGGCCCAAATTCTGGAAATGCTGAAAAAGCTGAACCGGGAGAGCGGCGTGTCCATGCTGTTCATCTCCCATAACCTGAATGTGGTACGGAAGCTGTGCCGCCGGGTGGCGGTGATGCAGCGGGGCGTTCTGGTGGAGGAGGGAGATACCGATCAGGTATTCTACCATCCTCAGCACCCCTACACCCAAAAGCTGATCGACGCCATCCCCACCCGGAACCGAAAGGAGGAGCGGCCATGACGGACGAATTGGTACTCTCCCTTCAACATGTTACCGCCGGGTATCGGGAAGGCGGCGTGCTGGGCCGTAAGTACTTTCACGAGGTGCTCCACGATGTTTCCTTCGATGTGCACCGGGGTGAAATTTTAGGATTAGTAGGCGAATCCGGCACCGGAAAATCCACGCTGGCCAAGACGATCTTGGGGATGGTGCAGCCGGAGGCCGGACAGGTCATCCATTATACGAAACGGCCTCAGATGATCTTTCAGGACCCGTACAGCTCTCTGAACCCGGCGTATCCGGTGGAGTGGCTGTTAGAGGAGCCGCTGCGGATCTACGGAAAGTATGACGGCCCGGAGCGGAAGCGCCGGGTCCGGGAGATGCTGGAACGGGTGGAGCTGCCGGAGGAAGTGCTGAGGGCGAAGCCATCGGAGCTTTCCGGCGGACAGCGGCAGCGGGTGTCCATCGCCGTGGCCCTGATCCAGCGGCCCCGCTTCCTCATTGCTGACGAGCCGGTCAGTGCACTGGACGTGACCATTCAGGCCCAGATTTTAAAACTGCTGCGGGAGCTGCGGGATGAACTGGACCTCAGCTACCTGTTCATCTCTCACGATCTGAACGTGGTCTACCAGCTTTGCGATTCTGCTCTGGTGATGAAGCAGGGGCGCATTGTGGAACAGGGGACGGTGGACGAGCTGTTCGACCATCCCAAGGACCCGTACACAAAGCAGCTGTTGGCGGCGGCGGAATAACCGCATAGCCGAACAACTGGATATAAGGACAGCAGGCGGTTCCGCCTGCTGTTTCCAAATCCTGAGCTTGAAAAATGACAGATGAGGCATTGCTATGAGCTTCTGGAAAAAATATCGAAAACTGCATATCTGGCTGGCTGTCGATCTGACGGTGTTGGGCCTGTATCTGGCTCTGCGGCAGAACCAGCAGCTGATGAACAGCTTTGCGGATCACGTCACCACACCGCTGAAGGCGGCGTTGGGGCGGCTGTGCGCGCTTACCAGCCTGTCCATCATGGAAATCCTGTATGCTCTGGCGGCGGTAGGGGCTGTGGCATATACCGTCTGGTCAGTGATCGCCGTGGTGAAGGCCAGGGGTCACCGGGGACGGCGGGTATACAGCGCCCTTTTGGGAGCGGCGGACGGTATTTTGACAGTTTACGTCCTGTTCTGCCTCATGTGGGGCGTGAACTACTGGACGGACAGCTTTCAGGACCGCTCCGGCATCACAGCTCAGCCAGTGGCTGCGGAAGATCTGAAAAACGTGACCGCCTATTTCGCGGAACGGCTGTCCGAAACGGCGGACACGGTGCCACGGGACGAAAACGGCGTGTACGCGGTGTCGAAAGAGCAAATCCTTTCAGAGAGCCGGTCTGTCTACGGCGGCGTGACGGAACTGTTTCCCTTTCTGAAATTTCCGGATACCGGGGTCAAGGCAGTGCGCTGCTCCCGGATCATGAGCGTCATGGGCTTTACCGGGGTGTATTTCGCCTGTGTGGGGGAGTCCAATGTGAATGTGGACAGCCCCGCCTGCCTGCTGCCCTCCACCATCGCCCACGAGCTGGCCCACCAGCGGGGCGTCGCGTGGGAGCAGGAGTGTAACTTCTTGGGCGTGTTGGCCTCTGTCACCAGCGGGATGCCGGACTACATATATTCCGGCTGGCTGCTGGGATTCATCCACCTTGGCAACGCCTTGTACGAAACAGACCCGGAGGCTTACTGGGCCATTCGGGGCACCCTTCCGGCAGCGGTGGAGGCAGACCTCCGGGACAACAGCGCCTATTGGGATCAGTTCCGGGACAACGTGGTGGAAAAGGTATCCGACACAGTGTATGACACCGCGCTGAAATCCTACGGTGACGCCAACGGCATGAAGTCCTACAGCATGGTGGTGGAGCTGCTGGTGGCGTATTATAAGGATCTGGTATAAAACTTCATGCATGAGCAGCGCACTACGAAAACGCGCAAATGCCAGTGCATGAAGTTTTCGCGCATCATTTCCGGTTGCCCCGCAGGGGCGAGGAAATGGCGCATTTCTTAATTTTGCTATGCTTTTGCGCAGAAAAAAGGACTTCCGCATTCTGCGGAAGTCCTTTTTGGATCATTGGGGCAGTTCGTTTTCCTTGGGCCAGGGGTGCAGCGCATAGGACTGCTCCGGGGTCATGGCAAAATACTGCTTTGTGCCGGTGTTCCCCTGATCCCCCCAGGTGGCGTCGATGTGGACGGTCTCGCCGTCCAGTGTGGCCACGGTCCAGATGTGGGTGGCGTTGGGGAGAGCGTAGCAGTCAATGCCCTCCAGCTTCAAAAGCAGATTGTAAGCGCCGGTATACCCGTCGCAGACGGCCTTGCCGTTATGAAACAGGCTGTAGGGCAGGTGGCTGACGGAGGTGTTGTCCCCGGCGTCATCGTAGGTGCAGTTGGCGGCAATCCACTGGTAATAGGCCCAGGCGATCTCCCGCTGGGTGGAGGCGGGGGTAATGGTCCCCTGCTGCCACAGCGCGTCATGGACGGCGATGGCGGCGGTCAGCGCTTCTGAACGGTATTCCTCGGTACGGTCGCCGGCGATGGAACTGAATTTCAGGATCATGGTTCCGGCGGCGTTATAGGAGCAGGAGGCGTTGTTATAGCCTTGCTCGCAGTACCGCTTGACCGCCAGCAGGGCATTGTTCAGAGTTTCCTGAGCACTGGAAACGGTAAAGCCCTGATCGTATTTCAGGGACAGGGTGTTTTCCCCCTGAGAGAGCATATAGCGGACGGCCTGGTCATAGTCCGCCGCAGTCTCTGGGGCGGCTATGTAGGTCCCCGCCGTGACCAGATCCTCGTAGGCGGCCCCCTCGGCGCTGTAAAGCTCCGGCAGGTGCCAGTCCGGCGTCAGCCGAAGGGAGGGATCCACCATCCGGGTCAGCATGGCCGCGGCGGCCCCTCTGGTGATGGGAGAATCCGGCAGAAAGGAGCCAGTCTCGTCGCTGCCCACGCTGATCCCGCAGCGGTAAAGCTTGAGGATATCATCATAATAAGGCGTGTATTCCGTCACGTCGGTGATCCGGCGGCGGCTGGCGTAGGCCTGAGTGATGAGGGAATCGTTGACCGGGGGCAGTACTGTTTCCGGCAGGAGATTTGCCAGCACATGGGCCATCTGGGCTCGGGCAGCCACATCGGCGAGCTGCTCGTCCAGAGCCTTGTCTAAAACGCCCTCCGCCTGTAAGTACCAGAGATAGGGGGCGTAGACCCGCTGGGCGTCCTTCAATCCAATGGCGGCGGCAGTGAAGGCGGCGGGACCGGCCTCCGGGTCCCCGGTGCGGTACAGGCTGCGGATGCGCCCGGCGAAGATCACCGACTGTCCCACGGTCATAGGCACCGTCAGGCCGTAAGTGCCGTCGGCCTGACCGACAGACAGACCGTATTCGTACAGGGCGGCTACATTTTCATAGAAGGTATGGTCCTCCGGCAGATCGGAGAACTGGCCGGCATAGGTTTTGCCGCGGACAAAGTTGTCCGCGCTGTTCTCCTTGGCCAGAGCGGGAACGCTCATCAGAGACAGTGCCAGCAGCAGGGACAGCGCTTGCTTTTTCATGGAGTGTCACTCCTTTCCGGAAGTCAGGACGGAAGATGCAGATCCTCCGCGGTCCGATCCTCCACATAGGGGTTGAGATAGGTATTCACCAGAGTCAGAGTTTCGTCCGGGATCAGATAAATATACGGAGATCTCCACTCATTAGGCAGGGTGGAGAAGTCGATCTTGTCCACGCCCATTTTCAAAACCTCTGTGCCCAGCCAGGCCAGATTGCCCACGGACAGGTCGGTGTCTACATACTGGTTGAAAATTTTGGCGTAATCGTCGATTTTTGTCAGGATATTGCTGGCGGTGAGCATTTTCTTCGCCACGGCCTTCAAAAACTTCTGCTGGGTCTGCATCCGGCCCAAGTCCTCGCTGCCGTAGCCGGTGCCATCGTTGTTGTGGCGGAAGCGGACCACCCGCATGGCGTCGGCACCGTTGAGGTATTGAACACCTTTTTTAAAATGGATGCTGAGGTTCTGAATGGGATCGTCATAGTCCATGTTGATGGGCACATCGAAATTCACGCCGCCGATGGCCTCCACCAACGCCTCAAAGCCGGTCAGATCCACGGAAACGGTGTAGTCCACCGGGATGCCCAACTGGTCGGACACCACCTCTGCCAGCTTGGTCATGCCGCCCTTGCCGAAGGCGGCGTTGATCTTGTGGGATTTTCCATCCCACACGGCCTTGGAGTCACGGGGGATGCTGACGCCGTAGACGTAGCCGTTCACAGTGTCCACAGCTACCAGAATGTTGGTGTCGCTGTTGCCGTTGCCGTCGTCAGAGCCGGAGACCAGAATGGTGTAGAAGCCGCCCTTGCGCTCCAGATGGGACCGCAGGGCCTCCTGGGCCGCCTGCTCCTCCTCGGATAGCTGGGGATCTCCCGTGGAGGAGGGCTGAGACGGCAGTTCATCCACCTTTTGTTCCGGGGCTTTCAGGAAAAATGCCTTCACCGCCACGCAGGCAGTGAGCAGGATCAGGACGATGATCAAAAAGACTTGCAGGGTGCGGGGCTGTTGCCGCTGACGGCGGCGGGCTCCTCTGGACATATGAAATGACGCTCCTTTATACGCGGCGGGGGCCGCTTCTCTTTTTCGACAGATTTACATAATATTCTATAAGGATACGGCACAAATTACAAGGGGTTCCGGGAAATTTCCAGTTTATTCACAAATAGCCTGTCCGGAAAATGCTGGTCTACGGAAATCGACGTTTCTTAAAGGCTGCGGGGGACCCTCCGAAGGTCCCCCGCAGCCTGCTATTCGCTTCCGGCGCTGTTCGCCAGCCTTTTCAGCAGGCACCGGATCTCGTCCAGCTGCCGGGTCTGCTGGGAAAGGGCGCAACTGATATAATGAAGCTCTGCTGCCAGTCCCTCCGGCGCGGGATGGACCGCTACCGGGTGGGGCCATCGGCGCATGACGGGCTGAACTGCCGGAGCGGCGGGCAGTTCCGGGACAGCGTTTGACTTTTGGGGGCCGCTTTGGCGGCGGCAGCCGCCGGGATCACGTACAGCCATGGGACTTCCTCCTTCTATGTACCCTTGTATTTTTTTCGGGTGGCGATGCCGCCCCGGATGTGCCGCTGGGCCTTGTTCACGTCCAGCACCTCCTTGACCTGCAAGTACAGCGCCCGGTTAAAAAGGGGCAGCCGTTCTGAAATGTCCTTGTGGACCGTGGATTTGCTGATGCCGAATTTGGCAGCGGCGGCGCGGACCGTGGTCCGGTTCTCTATGATGTAAAGAGCAAGGCGCTCCGCCCGCTCCTCCATATTTCCCTTCAAAGCACAACACTCCCCGCCTTTTGTTGCTTTATCCTATGCGGCCCAAAACAGGCTTATGCAAGGGGAAAATTGGCCGCTCCCCATGAAAAAATATTGGAGAATCAAAAAAACCGTGATAGAATAACCATAACGATCTTATTGCAAAAGGAGTGTTGACCATGAATGAGGTTTTAAAGGTTCTGAAAGAGCGCCGCAGTATCCGTGCATTCCGCCCGGAGCCGCTGAAAAAGGAGGATCTGGACGCCATTGTGGAGGCCGGTCTTTACGCGCCCTCTGCCAAGAATCTCCAGAGCACCAAGCTGGTGGTGGTACGGGACGCCGCCGTGCTTGCCAGATTGGAACGGCTGAACAGCCGGATTTTAGGCACACCGGAGGGAACACCCTTCTACGGTGCGCCGGAGGCCATTGTGGTGCTGTCCGACAGCGAGTATCCCAACTGGCTCCAGGACGGCTCTCTGGTAATGGGTAACCTGATGAACGCTGCTGCCGCATTGGGCGTCGGCTCCTGCTGGATTAACCGGGCCATGGAGACCTTTGAGCTGCCGGAGGGCAAGGCTTTGCTGGCGGAGTGGGGTCTGGGCGAAAACTGGAAGGGCGTCGGCAACTGCATTTTAGGCTATACGGATCAGGCTGTCCTGGGGGACAAGGCCCGGAAAGAGGACCGCGTTCTGTATGTGTGAGGAGGGCGGACTATGAATGAAGCGATCCGGCAGGTGACCCACGTTCAGAACATCCGCTATGACAAGGCTGAGGAGCGGCTGTACATCATCGACCAGACGCTGCTGCCCAACGAGGAAAAAGAGATCGAGCTGCGCACCGTGGAGGAGATGATCGAGGCCATCAAAATGCTCCGCATCCGGGGCGCGCCGGCCATCGGCATCTGCGCGGGCTACTGCATGTACGCGCTGGCCAGGGACATTGACGCCAAGGACAACGAGACCTTTTACCGGAAATTGCGGATCGACGGCGAGCTGCTGGGGGCGGCCCGGCCCACGGCGGTGAACCTCCGCTGGGCGGTAGGGGAGATGCTGGACACCGCCAAGGCCCACTTGAAGGACGACCGGGCGGAACTGCTGGAGGCATTGTACCGCAAGGCGGTGGACATCCACGAGGACGACATCGCCAAATGCACCGCCATCTCCGAATACGGCCTGAGCCTTTTGAAGGACGGCGACGGCGTTCTGACCCACTGCAACGCCGGGCCTCTGGCTACCTCCCGGTACGGCACCGGGCAGGGCCCCTTCCTGCTGGCGGCAGAGCGAGGCATCCACATCCGCGTGTTTGCCGACGAGACCCGCCCCCTTCTGCAAGGGGCGCGGCTCACCAGCTATGAGCTGCAGCGGGCGGGGGTGGACGTGACCCTCATCTGCGACAATATGGCGTCTATGGTGATGAAAAACGGCTGGGTGCAGGCCTGCTTCGTGGGCTGTGACCGCATCGCCGCCAACGGCGACTTCGCCAACAAGATCGGCACCAGCGGCGTGGCCATCCTGGCCAAGCACTACGGTATCCCCGTGTATACGCTGGGGCCCACCTCTACCATCGACATGAACTGTCCCGACGGGGCGCACATCCCCATCGAGCTGCGGGACGGCGACGAGATCAAGAATCTCTGGTACGAAAAGCCCATGGCCCTGCCGGAGGTGAAGTGCTTCAACCCGTCCTTCGATGTGACGGACCATGAGCTGCTCACCGGCATCGTGACGGAGAAGGGCATCTGCTACCCGCCCTTTACCGAGAGTCTTGCGGCGCTGTTCAAGGACAAAAAATAAGGAGGATCTGATATGGCTATTTTAGAATCTCCCTCTGCCTGCATCGCAGCGGAGGAGGGCGTCATCGCCAAGGCGGTACTGATGCCCGGCGACCCTCTGCGGGCGAAATTTGTAGCGGAGCACTATCTGGAAAACCCGGTGTGCTTCAATACCGTGCGGAATATGCTGGGCTATACCGGCATCTATAAGGGTCGGAAACTGTCCGTCATGGGTCACGGCATGGGCGTTCCCTCTGCGGGACTGTACGCCCACGAGCTGTATAACTTCTACGGTGTGGATACCATCATCCGCATCGGCTCCGCCGGCGGGATCGGCGAGGACGTGAAGGTGCGGGACGTGGTGCTGGCCATGGGGGCCTCCACCAATTCCCACTTTGCGGACCAGTACCGCTTCCCCGGCCAGCTGTGCGCCACGGCGGACTATGGCCTTTTGAAGGACGCCGCCGCAGCGGCGGAACGGCTGGGCGTCCGGGCGGACGTGGGACAGGTGTTCACCTCCGACCAGTTCTATAATGACAATCCGGAGGCCAACGCCACCTACCGGAAGTTCGGTATTCTGGCGGTGGAGATGGAGACCGCCGGTATTTACTGGACGGCTCAGCGCTTCGGCAAGCGGGCGCTGTCTATCCTTACCATTTCTGACCATATTTTTACCGGCGAAGCCCTGAGCGCTCAGGAGCGGCAGGACTCCTTCCATGAGATGATGGAGATCGCCCTGGAGACCGCGTGGAACGCGGCGGAATAAGAGAGAAAGGCATCATACATGTATCGCACAGTGATTTTTGATCTGGACGGCACGCTGCTGGATACCATCGGGGATCTGGCGGCCGCCGCCAATGCCGTCTGCCGGGAAAACGGCTGGCCGGAGTACACCGTACAGGCCGTCGAGGGCATGGTGGGTCACGGTATCCCCAATCTGGTGAGCCGTTTTTCTCCGGCAGAGGCCCAGGAGCCGCAGACGCTGGAACGGACCCTTGCACAGTTCAACCGGTACTACGGCGCTCACAATATGGAACTGACCGCACCCTATGCCGGGATGCCGGAGCTGCTGAAAAAGCTGAAAGCCGCCGGAGTGCGGCTGGCGGTCTGCTCCAACAAGGCGGACGAATTCAGTCAGGTGATCGTAGCCCACTACTTCCCCGGTATTTTTGAGGTGATCCGGGGGAATCTTCCCGGCACACCGGTAAAGCCGGACCCCGGCGTGGCCCGCGGGATTCTGGAAAAGCTGAACGCCCGACCGGAGGAGACGCTGATGGTGGGAGACAGCGATGTGGACATCCGCACCGGACACAACGCGGGCTTGAAGGCCTGCGGCGTGACGTGGGGTTTCCGCAGCCGGGAAAATCTGGTAAACGCGGGAGCGGATTTTCTGGCAGATACCCCGGCGGAACTGGAAAAACTCCTGATGAACTGAAAATCGAGGCGGTCCCGCAAGGGGCCGCCTCAATTTTTTTGCTGTCTGAAAAAGTTGTCAGGGGAGGGCTGAATGCACTCAAAAGTGCATAAAATGGAGCAGCGGAACGACAGGAAAACGGCTAACAAAAAAGCTTCAATCGCTATCGATAGAGCGATAACCAATTATAGAAAAAAAGCATTAACAATCCGTTCACAATTATGGTATACTTGACGATAGAGGAGAGAGGCAACCCCACTTTAATTGTGTAAAAACACAATAAGCAGTCCCAAGAACCTATCAACAAGCTTTGGAAGAAAAAAGGAGGAACCCTATATGGGCAATACCCTGAACAACAAGAAAGCGAATGGTCTCGCACTGCTCCCGTTCCTGGTATTCATCGTTGTCTACATGGGCGCCGGTCTGGTTTACCAGTCCAAGGGCGTCGACATGGCATTCTATCAGTTCCCCTCTGTTACCGCGATGTTCCTGGCCGTTCTGGTGGCCTTCATTATGTTCAAGGGCAGCATCAACGAAAAGTTTGATACCTTCGCCAAGGGCGCTGCCAACGTGGACGTTCTGACCATGCTGATCATCTACATCCTGGCCGGCGCGTTCGCCACCGTGGCCGCTGAGATGGGCGGCCGCGACGCTACCGTCAACCTGGGCCTGAGCCTGGTTCCCGTCCAGTTCCTGGCCGCTGGCCTGTTCGTCATCGCTGCTTTCATGGGCACCGCTACCGGTACTTCCATGGGCACCATCTCCGCCATCACTCCCATCGCTGTCGGCGTTGCGGAAAAGGGTGGCCTGAACATGATGGTTGTTCTGGGCGCAGTTATCGGCGGCGCTATGTTCGGCGATAACCTGTCCATGATCTCCGATACCACCATCGCTGCTACCCGCAGCCAGCACTGCGAGATGCGTGATAAGTTCCGCGTGAACTTCCTCACCGCTCTGCCTGCCGCTCTGGTCACCATCGTGGTGCTGCTGATCGTGGGCCGTCCCGAGACCGTTACCGAGATCGGCGACCTGTCCTACAGCTTCATCAAGGTTATTCCCTATCTGCTGGTTCTGATCCTGGCTCTGGTCGGCATGAACGTGTTCCTGGTGCTGACCATCGGCATCTTCGCTGCCGGTATCGTGGGCATCGCCACCGGCGCTATCAATCTGGCCGGTTTCGCTCAGGCTGTTTACAACGGCTTCTGCGGCATGAACGAGGTCTTCTTCCTGACCCTGCTGTGCGGCGGTATGTCTGAGCTGATCGCCAAGAACGGCGGTATCGAGTGGATCATCCAGAAGCTGGGCAAGGTCATGAAGGGCAACAAGTCCGCTCAGGTGGGCATTGCCGCTATGGTCTCTCTCTGCGACTGCGCTACCGCTAACAACACCGTGGCTATCATCGTGGCTGGCGACATGGCCCGTGAGGTCTCTCACGAGTACAAGGTTGACCCCCGCCGCACCGCTTCTCTGTTGGATATGTTCTCCTGCGTGTTCCAGGGCATCATCCCCTACGGCGCGCAGCTCCTGGTAGCTTCCTCCCTGTGCAACGCTACCGTTACCAACGGCACCACCATCAGCGCCGCCAACATCCTTGGCTCTCTGTGGTATTGCTGGTTCCTGGCTGCTTTCGGCATCCTGTCCATCTTCATCCCCTTCGCCGATGGCATCTGCCGCAAGGATCCCTGGAACTGGGAGTATGACTGCGCTGAGTCCAACGTGGCCGCTAAGAAGGCCCTGCTGGAGAAGGAAGCCGCTGAGGCACAGCAGTAATCAAACATTGGATCTCTCCTATTCTCGCACTCTTACTCTCCTAACGGAAAACGCCGGCCATTGGCCGGCGTTTTCCTGTTGCCTGCAAGGTTCTGTGTTTCAGGTGAAAAGAACCTGCGCAAAAAATAAACCGGACGAAATCGTCCGGTTCATTTATCTATATGTGCTTATTTGCCGACGATCTGACGATGCAGGGAAGAGGTATATGCAATGGAACGCTGAATAGACTGTTCCAGAAGGCGGACAAATCCCTCGGCGTGAGAGGAGAGCTTGGCGTTCTGCGGATAGATCCAGCCCAGCCGCACCGGATCCTTGTCCGTCAGAGGGATGGTGACCACATTGGCGGGGGAGAGATGCTCTGCAAGGAGGCCGCTGCCGGTGCTGTAAGCGTCCGTATTGGCCAGAACGTTCATGGCGGTGGAGCGGTTGTTGACGATGATGGCCTTGGAGGGCTTGCGCATGGATACCATGGGAAGCTCTTCGGAAAAGTCCACGGCTACGCCCTGAGCCTGTTCAAAGGAGCTGTAAGGATAGCCCTCCAGATCCGCCTCCGACACGTGCTCCAGCTGGGTGAGGGGATGTCCTTTCCGGACGTATACACAGGGGGGCACCACCGCCAGCTCGTAGAAGGTCAGCTCCCGGGCGTCCAGCAGACGGCAGACGATCTTTTCCGTCAATTTGGTCAGATAGATGACGCCGATGTCCGCCCGGTGGTCATACACATCGTCGATCACGCCGTCCATGCTGGTCTCTTTCAATGTATATTGATAGCGGTTTTCCTGGTTTTGCTGGAGCATTTCCAGGAAAGCGTCCTCTGTAAAGGGATACCGCTGGGTGGAAACGCTGAAATGCACCGGCGCGATGGTGCTGCGGGATTCGCCGTATAGGCTCTCGATCCGCTGCTTCTGTTCCAGCAGCGAGACTGCATAGCCCAGAAACTCCTTGCCCTCCGGCGTAAACTCCACGCCCCGGTTGCTGCGGACGAAGAATTTGATACCCAATTCCTCCTCCAGTTCCCGCACGGCGGTGGAAATGCCGGATTGGGACAAGAACAGCTTGTGGGCGGCCTTGTTGATAGAACCGCATTTGGAGATCTCCACCACATATGTCAGCTGCTGAAAGGTCATTGGATCGTCTCCTTTTTACAAAATTCATAAAATTTTCCGCAGGGTGCCGCAGGGGAACACAAGTCCGTCCGCCGGGCTCCTATGGATATAGTTATACATCGTTTGTTGAACCACATTATACGGAGCCTATCACGAAAAGTCAATCCATTATTAAAATAACTGTGAATGAATTGCGAAAAAGAGATACTAACACCTTTTCGCGGAACGTGATAGTATAATAGGTGAAATCCAATAAAAGTATCCGATGAGACTTTCTGGTTTACGGCAAATGTTTACATAAATTTTGCGTGTAAACACCTCTCTGCTCGACTCGCTCTCTCCTTTTGCCAAAAACGTGGAAAGTTCTTACAGATAACTGAAAAACGATAACAACAAAATTTGCCGGTCTCACCGGCCCCGGAACAAGGAAAGGAAGGCATTTATTATGGATTGCAAGAACATGGGCTTCGCTACTCGTCAGATTCACGCTGGTAAGCACGACAACGGTGTCGGCGCACTGTGCACCCCGATTTATCAGACCTCTACCTTCGAGTTTGATACCGTGCAGCAGGGCGGCGCCCGCTTTGCCGGTCAGGAAGAGGGCTACATCTACTCCCGTCTGGGCAACCCCTCTCTGACTCAGGTCGAGGAGAAGCTGGCTGCTCTGGAAGGCGGCGAGGCTGCTCTGGCTACCGCTTCCGGCATGGGCGCTATCTCCTCCGCTCTGTGGAGTTCTGTTGAGGCCGGTGACGAGATCGTTGCCAGCGATACCCTGTACGGCTGCACCTTCGCTCTGCTGAACCACGGCATGAGCAAGTTCGGCGTCAGCGTGAAGTTCGTTGACTTCGCCGATCTCGCTGCCGTGAAAGCCGCTCTGACCGAGAAGACCAAGGTTGTCTATCTGGAGACCCCCTGCAACCCCACTCTGAAGGTGGTTGACATCGCTGAGGTCGCCAAAATCGCTCACGAGTACAACAAGAACATCCGCGTCATCGTGGATAACACCTTCTGCTCTCCTTACATCCAGCAGCCCCTGTCTCTGGGCGCCGATGCGGTTGTCCACAGCGCTACCAAGTACATCAACGGCCACGGCGACGTGATTGCGGGCTTCGTGATTTCTGACGCTGAGTTCATCGGCAAGTGCCGTATGTTCGGCCTGAAGGATATGACCGGCGCCGTTATGAGCCCGTTCAACGCCTTCCTGATCGCCCGCGGCCTCAAGACGCTGGACATCCGTATGGAGCGCCACAGCGCCAACGCCATGAAGGTTGCCGAGTTCCTGCACGATCATCCCGCCATCGACAAGGTCTATTATCCCGGTCTGGAGGACTTCGAGGGCCACGAGATCGCCAAGAAGCAGATGAAGCTGTACGGCGGCATGATGTCCATTGAGCTGAAGGCCGACCGCGATGCCGTTGCCAACGCTCTGAACAAGCTGCAGCTGTGCACCATCGCCGTGTCTCTGGGCGATGCCGAGACGCTGGTCGAGCACGCCGCTTCCATGACTCACTCCACTTACACTCCCGAGGAGCTGAAGGCTTCCGGCATTTCCGAGGGTCTGGTCCGTATCTCCGTCGGTCTGGAAGATCCCGATGACATCATCGCTGATCTGAAGGCTGTCCTGGACACCTTGGTGTAATTTACACAAAAAAATTGACCCGCCGCTCCTCTTGAAGGAGGGGCGGCGGGTTTTTTGACCGGATCGGCAAGGGTTGACAGAAGCCGGATCCGTGTTTATACTTGAATCGTGGACGATTCAAGGAATTCTGTCTACGGCATGATTTGGAAAATCAGCACGAAACGATTTGGAAAGGAAGTACATTATTATGAATTACACCAACACTCCCGATGCCCCCGCCGCAATCGGCCCCTATTCTCAGGCTATCTCCGCCAACGGCTTCCTGTTTGCTTCCGGCCAGGTCCCCCTGATGCCTGGTACCGGTGAGATCGTCGGCACCACCATCGAGGAGCAGGCTGAGCGCGCCTGCCAGAGCATCAAGGCCATTCTGGCTGCTAACGGCCTGGGCTTCGAGGACGTCATCAAGACCACCTGCTTCCTGGCTAACATGGAAGACTTCGCTGCTTTCAACGGCGTGTACGGCAAGTATTTCACCGGCAAGCCCGCTCGTTCCTGCGTGGCCGTGAAGGAGCTGCCCAAGAAGCTGCTGTGCGAGATTGAGATCATCGCTGTCTGCAAGTAAGACATTTCTGACAACCAAAGAGCACCAAAAAGCAAAGCGTTTGTTTTGAAATGGACAGGCCGCTTTTCCGCTGAACGGCGGAAAAGCGGCCTGTAGTTTTTGAAAATAGTTTAATAGAGGAGAGAGTCCTGACTGCCGGGAAGAAAAGGTATATGTGCGGAAAACCCAGGGGACGCGCCATTGAAATCAAACATTTTCAGGACTTTTGTGAAGCTCTGAAAACAGAAGACAGAGTGTGTCGAAAAAAATTCAACACGAAAAAAGAGACGCCCGACCGGGCGTCTCTTTTTGTGCATATAGGGGGATTATGTGAAAAACGGGGATAGTCAAATGAAACCAGTCGCTATTTTCTGCGCGGTCACATCTGGAACAGGGTGATCATCAGCGGCATCGTGATGATGCAGAGCAGCATGGTCACCGTATTGATCAGACTGGCATAGAGTGCGTCCCGGCCGAACATCTGACTGAACTGGGTCACAATACTTGCCGAAGGGGCAACAGCGGAGAGCAGACTGATGATGATCAGCGTTTCTCCGTGAGGGGCCAGCGCAGCCAGACCGCTGTATTTGGCAACGCAGACCAAAATAACCGGCAAAACGATCAGCCGCAGCAGCACAGGCTTCCAAATCTGCCGGTAGGAGCGCAGACGCTGCATGTCGATACCTGCCATCAGCATGCCGATGATCAGCATGGCCACCGGGCCGATGGTGTCCCCAGCCATGCTGAAAGCAGACCCGATGACTGTGGGCAGCCGAAGCTGGAAAATAAACAGGAACAGACCCAGCATGATAGCCAGGATGTTCACATTGCATATCAGGTCCCGCAGAGAGATCTTCCTTTTGCCGCTGATGAGAATGCGGGCATGGGTCCAGTCCAGGATGGTTTGAATCATAGCATAGACCGTCACATACATGACCCACTCACTGCCGAAAATGAAACTGACCAGAGGGATGATCAAATTTCCGGCGTTGGGATACTGAATCGACGCCTCTTCCACAACGTCCAAGTGAAAAAGCCTTGCTGCCAGGGCTCCCAGTAGAATGCACAGACCGTTCATCACCAGTGCGGATAACAGAGCGAGCTCTACCATTTGGCTGTTTTCCGCCGTGCGTTCCACCTGAAAGCCGGAAATGCATACACAGGGAGTGATAATATACAGCAAAATCATAGATAGGGTTTTGCTGTCTTCTGACTTTAAAATGCCAGCCCTTACAATAGCCCAGCCCAAAAAAATCAGAATAAAAAGTTTTGCGATTTGCTGAAACAGGAGCAGGTTTAGCATGTTTCCTCTACGTCCTTCAGACGGCCCAGATAGGGACTTTCCGTCGTGCTCATGCTGGAAGCGGCATTTTTAAAGCGCTCCACGCTGGCGGTGGATTCCTTGACGGGACGGAGGGTGCCGGCGCCGGCCACGCAGCCGCCGGGGCAGCCCATGCCCTCCAGCAGATAGCCGTTGCGCTTGCCGGCCTTAGCCATGGCCAGCATCTTGCGGCATTCCTTCAGGCCGTCGCCGTACTCAATGAGGATCTCGCGATCCGGGTCAATGTGCTTGATGGCTTCCACCACAGCGGCAGCCACGCCGCCGCCCACGGCGAAGCCGCGGCCAAAGCCGCTGCCCTCGTCCATGCCGTCGGCAGGATCTGCCTCAAGAGTCTTGAAGTCGATCTCCTTGGCGTCAAACATACCCAGAAGCTCCTCAAAGGTCAGCACGAAATCCACGTCGGAACGGACGGATTTCCGGTTGGCCTCCAGCTTCTTGGCGGCGCAGGGCCCGATAAAGACGATGCGGGCGTTGGGATGGTCCTTCTTGACCATCCGGGCGGTGATGACCATGGGGGTCAGGGCCATGGAGATGTTGTCCTTGAACTGGGGGAAGAGCGTCTTGGCCATCATGGACCAGGCAGGGCAGCAGCTGGTGCCCATCCAGTCCAGCTTTTCGGGGACTTCCTCCAGGAAGTCATGGGCTTCCTCCACGGTGCACAGGTCAGCGCCGATGGCAACCTCTACCACGTCGGCAAAGCCAAGGATCCGCATGGCGGCCTTCAGCTTGGCGGGAGTAGCATCGGGGCCGTACTGTCCCACAAATGCGGGAGCCACGCAGGCGATGACCTCTTCACCACGCTTGATGGCCTGGATCAGCTGGAAGATCTGGCTCTTGTCGGCGATGGCGGCGAAGGGGCAGTTCACCAGGCACATACCGCAGGAGACGCACTTATCATAATTGATCTTAGCCCGGCCCAGCTCATCGGACTCGATGGCGTCCATGCCGCAGGCGGCAGCACAGGGGCGCTCCACCTTTGAGATCGCCCGGTAGGGGCACTGGTTAAAGCACTTGCCGCACTTGATGCACTTGCTCTGATCAATGTGGCAGCGCTTGTTTTCGTCCAGATAGATGGCATCCTTGGGGCAGACGTTCATGCAGGGGTGGGAAATGCAGCCCTGGCAGCTGTCGGTGATGCGGACCTGCTTGGGAGGGCAGGCGTTGCAGGCATAGGGAATGATATTGACCAGGGGCTCGTTGAAATATTTCTGATCCGTGGCGGCATCCTGGATATTGGCGCTGATGGGGGCAGAGGGGCCGTTGGGGTCCAGATCCATGCCCAGAGCCAGCTTGAGTCGGGCGGAAACAATGGCCCGCTCCAGGAACACGTCATGGCGATGATGGGCAACCTCTCCGGGAACGATCTTGTAGGGGATCATATCCACCTGCTTGTAATCGTCGCTCTCATAGGCCAGTCGGGCCACTTCTGTGAATACGCTGCGGCGGATATCGTCTACCGCGCTGTGTACACCTCTCATATCTTTCCTCCTGTGTCCGGCAGCAGTCGCATTCTACTCCGGCATCGTTAGTGTCATCTGTTTATGGGCAGATGCAGTCAAGTATATTATAAGCAAACGTTTTTTTCTTTTCAACTGCCCTTTTTCACAGCTTTTTTGTAATTTTTTTCCAATTTTGCACACACTTCTCAATTTCTGCCACAGGACTTCTTGAAAAATCCTGAAAATCCGGCAGCTTTTTAAAGTTTTCCTCGCTTATTGTGTCCGGCTGTGCTATAATATATGGCCGTAATTCCGATGCTTTACATTTTTGAGGAGGTCCGTCCATGGCAAATCGCCGCCGTCCCCGTTCCCGGCTCCACGCAGTCATGCGGTGGGGGCTGCTGGCCCTGTTGGTCCTGTTTGTATATTGGGACAATACGGCGCTGCGGACCGATTCCCTGACCTATACCTCCACCGCGCTGCCGGCGGAATTTGACGGGCTGCGGATCGTGCAGCTCAGCGACCTGCACAACCGGGAATTCGGAAAGAACAATCAGCGGCTGTATGCGGCCGTGAAACAGGCAGCACCGGACCTGATCTTCCTTACCGGCGATCTGGTGGACGAGTACGCCGAGGCCCCGATACCGTATGCAAAGGCGGTAGGGAAGGCCCTCAGCGCCATTGCCCCCACCTACTATGTGACCGGCAACCACGAATGGGCGCACGGCAACGCTGTGGTGGAGGAGATCAAGACCGCCCTGCGGGAAGCGGGGGTCACGGTACTGAGCAACCAGTGCGTCCCCCTGGAACGGGGTGGGGAGACCATTTTCATCGCCGGGGTGGACGACCCCAACGGCTACGCAGACCAGACTACTCCGGAGGAGCTGGCGGCGAAGCTGTATGCCCAGCAGGAGGCCCCCTTCTGGCTGCTGCTGGCCCACCGGAACAACCTCTTCAACGGTCGGTACTGCCGTCTGGGAGCGGACCTGACTTTCTGCGGCCATGCCCACGGCGGCATCTGGCGTCTGCCTTTTACCGACGGGCTGGTAGATACCAACCTGAACCTGCTGCCCTCCTTCACCAGCGGTTTTTACCACTGTACGGACGAGGACTGCGAGGGGGCGGAGGTATTTGTTTCCCGTGGTCTGGGTAATTCCCCTAAATGGGCGTTTCGTTTGTTCAACCGGCCGCAGATCGCGGTCGTCACCCTGAAAAAAGGATAGAATACAACTATGATGGAAACTTTTTCTGCGGGACAATTTGATATTGCCGTCATCGGCGCCGGTCACGCCGGTATCGAAGCGGCATTGGCCGCTGCACGGCTGGGACTGGAGACCATTGTGTTCACCATCAATCTGGACGCCGTAGGCAATCTGCCCTGCAACCCAGCCATCGGCGGCACGGGCAAGGGCCATCTGGTCCGGGAATTGGACGCGCTGGGCGGCGAGATGGCCAAGGCCGCCGACGAATGCTGCATCCAGTACCGACTGCTGAACCTCCGAAAAGGCCCCGCCGTCTGGTCCCTGCGGGCCCAGGCGGACCGCCGGAAGTACCAGGAGCGGATGAAGCGCACCCTGGAACGCCAGACCCACCTGACAGTGCGTCAGGGCGAGGTGGTGGAGCTTCGGGCGGAGGGGGGCGCGGTCCGGCAGGTGGTGCTGTCCACCGGCGCGGTGTACGATGTGAAAGCCGCCATTCTGGCCACCGGCACCTATTTGAAGGGCCGCACCATCATCGGTAACTGCGTGGAGGATTCCGGCCCCGACGGGCTGCACGCCGCCGGACCGCTGACGGATTCTCTGCTGAAGCTGGGCCTGCCCCTGCGGCGGTTCAAGACCGGCACCCCGCCCAGAGTCAACGCCCGGACGGTGGATTTTGACGAGATGGAGGTCCAGCCGGGGGATGAGATCCCGGTGCCCTTTTCCTATTCCACGAAAAATCCGCCCTACAACCAGGCGGTGTGCTGGCTGACGTGGACCACCGAGGAGACCAAGCGCATCGTACAGGAGAATCTGGACCGGGCACCCATGTACTCCGGCTTGATCGAGGGCATCGGGCCTCGGTATTGCCCCAGCTTTGAAACAAAGATCGTCCGGTTCCCGGACAAGCTCCGCCATCAGCTTTTTGTAGAGCCGATGGGTCTGAACACGGAGGAGCTGTATATTCAGGGCTTTTCCTCCTCCTTGCCGGAGGAGGTGCAGATCAAAATGCTCCATAGCGTACCCGGCCTGCGCCGCGCGGTCATGACCCGCCCGGCCTACGCCATCGAATATGACTGCATCGACCCGCTGGCCCTGCTGCCCACGCTGGAAACAAAGCAGGTGTCCGGCCTGTACGGCGCGGGGCAGTTCAACGGCTCCTCCGGATACGAGGAGGCCGCCGTTCAGGGCTTTGTGGCCGGTGTCAACGCCGCGAGAAAGCTGAAAGGGGAAAGCCCCTTTATCCTCTCCCGGGCGGAGAGCTACATCGGCACCCTGATTGACGATCTGGTGACGAAGGGCACCAACGAGCCCTACCGCATCATGACCTCCCGCAGCGAATACCGGCTGGTGCTGCGGCAGGACAACGCCGACCAGCGGCTGACCCGGCGGGGGTATGAGATCGGTCTGGTGTCGGAGGAACGGCTCCGGGCGGTGGAGGAAAAGTACGATGCCATCCAGCGGGAGATCAACCGGCTGGAGCACACCGGCGTGGCTCCCTCCCCGGCGCTGACGGCATTTCTGACGGAGCACGGCACTGCCGATGCCCCGGATGGCTGTTCTCTGTTGGCGCTGCTGAAGCGGCCTCAGCTCCACTATGATGAACTGGCGCCCTTTGACCCCAGCCGTCCGACGCTGACGGCGGATATTGCCGAGGAGATCGAGATCTCCGTGAAATATGAGGGCTACATCAAGCGCCAGCTGCAGCAGGTGGCGGAGTTCAAGCGTGTGGAGGGTCACAAGCTGCCCCCGGACCTGGATTACAACGCCATTCAGGGTCTGCGGCTGGAGGCAAGAGAGAAGCTCTCCGCCGTGCGGCCCATGGATCTGGGACAGGCGTCCCGGATCTCCGGCGTCAGCCCCGCCGATTTGACGGCGCTGATGATCTGGCTGGAAAATAAACGCTGAAAGAAGGATATTCATGCGAAAGTTTTTAGCAATCGTGGTCTGCAAGCTGGGCCGATTTGTAGGCAAGCTGGTGGGCAAGGGCAGCTCTATGCCCGGCAAGTTCGCCCTGAAGATCTGCCCCGACATTCTGAAGCGGGTGCAGCTGCCGCCCCACATCATCGCCGTCACCGGCTCCAACGGCAAGACCTCCACCGTGGAGATGATCGCCACCGTCCTGCGTTCCCAGGGCAAGAATGTGATCTACAACGCCGAGGGCTCCAACCAGGTGGAGGGCGTCACCACATTGATCCTGACCCACGCCACCCTTGGCGGCAAAGTCAACGCCGACGTACTGCTGCTGGAAAGCGACGAGCGGTACGCTGCCCACAGCTTCAAGTATTTCCACCCCACGGAATTTGTCATCACCAACCTGTACCGGGACCAGCTGACCCGGAACGGTCACCCCGAAAGCGTGTTTGACGCGATCCTCCCCGCCATCCACCCCGATACGGAGCTGATCCTGAACGGCGACGATCCCCTGTCCAGCTGCTTTGCCATCGGCCATGAAAAAGTGAAGTGGTTCGGGCTGAACCGCTGTGCCACGGATACGGAGACCTCCACCGGGGTCTATCATGACGGGGCCTACTGCCCGGTGTGCCACGCGCCCATGGAATATGAGTACGTCCACTACAACCACATCGGCGCGTACCGCTGCACCAGCTGCGGCCACGCCCGGCCCGACCCGGACTACGCCGCCACGGAGCTGGACCTGCAAAACGGCAAACTGATCCTGGACGGGCAGTTCACCGTGGCATTGGCCTTCCGCAGCATTTACAATGTGTATAACATTCTGGCGGCCTATGCCGCCTGCCGGGAATGCGGCGTGGAGGGAGCCGCCATTGCGGACACCCTCAGCAGCTACATTCTGAAAAACGGACGGATGCAGACCTTCACCCTTGGTCAGCACCACGGCATCCTGCTGACCAGCAAGCACGAAAATTCCATCGCCTATGACACGAACCTCCGCTATATCGCTTCCACCAACGAGGATTGCACGGTGCTCATCATCGTGGACGCTGTGTCCCGGAAGTATTTCACCAGCGAGACAAGCTGGCTGTGGGACATCGACTTTGACCAGCTGAATGTCCCCCATGTGAAGCGGGTCATTCTCTCCGGTATGTACCGGAATGATCTGGCGGAACGGTTCCGATTCACCGGCGTTCAGAACTGGGAAGTCATTCCCGGCATTCCGGACGCGGCAGCAGCGATCCGGGACAGCGGCAGCGAGGCGTTGTATGTAGTCACCTGCTTCTCTGACCGGGACAAGCTGCTGAATTTGCCGGATGTGAAAAAGGAGGGCTGAGCCATGGAATTGAAGATTCTGCATTTCTATCCGGATCTCATGAGCTTGTATGGCAGCTATGCCAACGTGTCCATTCTGAAGCGGACGTTGGAGGAAATGGGCAATACCGTCACTGTGGAGCGGGTGGAGCTTGGCGGAGACGCCGATCTGACCCATGCGGACTTTGTTTACATGGGCGCAGGTACAGAGCGGGCGCAGAAGGCGGCTCTCCTGTATTTTTCCAAGCTGGGAGATGCTGTAAAAGCGGCGGCGGACGCAGGCGTGACCATGCTGTTCGCCGGGAACTCCATGGAGCTGCTGGGCAAGACCATCACCGATGACGCCGGAAAGGTGTACGAAGGACTGGGACTGGCGGACTTCACTGCCGTCCAGAACAAAAAGCGGTTCGTGGAGGACGTTTACGGCCACACGGACCTCTATGAGGACGCAGTGGTGGGCTTCGTCAACCGCTGTTCGGTCATTACCGGCGTGGAGACGCCGCTGCTGGCTTCCATGGACATGGGCCACGGCAACGAGGGACCCTGCGGCCCGGAGGGATATCACAAGGGCAGCGTATTCGCCAGTCAGCTCACCGGCCCCATTCTGGTAAAGAACCCGGCGCTGCTGAAGGTCATGGTCCAGGCCATTTACCGTCACCGGGGAGAGACCTGCCCGGAGATCCCGGTGGATCAATACATGGCCGAGGGCTGGGCCATCACAGCGGAGCAGTTGAAGGCCCGCTGCACGAAATAAAAGAAAAAAGCACGGCGGAAGCCGTGCTTTTTTGTATCTTGACCGTTCAATTTACCATTCCAAGGACCGGACCCGGATCACGTTGGCTGTGCGGCGCACATCCTCGATCACGTTGTCACCCACCTTGCTGCCAAGGTCCACCATGGTATAGGCGTAATCCCCACGGGACTTGTTGCTCAGATTTTCCACGTTGACGCCGTCCCGGCCAAACAGACTGGTGATGTTTGCCAGCATGCCGGGGACGTTCTTGTGCAGGACGCACAGCCGCTGGACACCGCTGCGGTCCATGGTCATCTCCGGTAGATTCACGCTGGAGCGGATGTTGCCGCTTTCCAGATAGTCCCGCAGTGTATCTACTGCCATGGCGGCGCAATTCTGCTCGCTTTCCGGGGTGGAGGCCCCCAGATGGGGCATGGCGATGACGTGGGGAGCCGTCAGGAGACGGTTGTTGGGGAAGTCGGTGATGTAGGCGGCCACCATACCGGTGTCCAGCGCCGTCAGCATGGCTTCATCGTCTACGATCTCGCCCCGGGCCAGATTGATGACCCGCACGCCCCGCTTCATGGCGGCGATGGCGTCAGCGTCGATCATGTGGGCGGTCTTTTCTGTATAGTGGATGTGCATGGTGATGTAATCCGACCGCTTATAAAGATCGTTGATATCCTTTACCACATGAACGTGGCGGTCCAACCGCAAAGCGGTATCCACGGACAAAAACGGATCGTAGCCGTACACATCCATGCCCAGAGAGATGGCGGTGTTGGCCACGATGGAGCCGATGGCTCCCAGACCGATAATGCCCAAAGTCTTTTTATAAAGCTCCGGGCCGATGAAGGCAGACTTGCCCTTTTCCACCACGGTGGAGACATCCACCCCGGAGGCTGCCTGTTCCCGGACCCAGCGGATGGCACCGGGAATATCCCGGGAGCCCATCAGCATGGCGCAGATCACCAGTTCCTTCACGGCGTTGGCGTTGGCGCCGGGGGTGGAAAACACCGGGATACCCGCCGCTGCGCAGCGGTCCAGAGGAATGTTGTTGACCCCTACGCCCGCACGGGCAATGGCCAGCAGACTGGGGTTGAATTCCAAGTCCAGCAGCTTGGCGGAGCGGACTAAAATTCCCTGAGGGTCCTGTACCGCATCCCCGACCTCGTACAGCTCGGAGGGGAACCGGTTCAGACCTACGGGGGAAATTTTGTTCATGGTTTGAATACGATACATGGGGATATCCTCCTTGGCGGCTCCAGTGAGCCGCAATACTCCCGGCGGAACGTGCGGCGCTGGCGTCGCTTCCGTCGAGGTAAATTTCATTATACGGTCCTTTCTTTCGGAATCAATGTCCGAAAACGAAAAAAAGTTTTGCTTTTTGTGGAATTCTTTGTTCAAAAAAGCGTCAGTCCTTCTATGACGCACAGATACAAGAAAAACCTCACGTTTTTGGCGGAAAATGTGAAATTTCCCATTGAAATTAGGGAAACTGTGCATTATAATATGTGACTGTATGTAAAATCTGTAAGGCCATCAGTTGACAAGAATCGACAGACGTTCTTCTCTGATTCGGAGGGCTGTCTGCCGACTGTTGTCAATTGATGGTAAAAAACAAGAAGGGATGTTCCAGATATGCAGAACGAACATTTGAGAAACGTAGCCATCATCGCCCACGTTGACCACGGCAAGACCACCCTGGTGGACGAGATGCTGAAGCAGGGCGGCGCTTACCGGGAAAATCAGGAGGTCGTGGACCGTGTCATGGACTCCGGCGACTTGGAGCGTGAGCGCGGCATTACGATTCTGGCCAAGAACACCGCCGTCCGCTATAAGGACGTGAAGATCAACGTGGTGGACACCCCGGGCCACGCCGACTTCGGCGGCGAGGTGGAGCGTATTTTGAAGATGGTCAACGGCGTTATCCTGCTGGTGGACGCCGCCGAGGGCCCCATGCCCCAAACCCGCTTCGTGCTCTCCAAGGCTCTGGAGCTGGGCCATCGGGTCATCGTGGTGGTCAACAAGATCGATCGCCCCGATCAGCGCATCCACGAGGTCATCGACGAGGTGCTGGAGCTGCTGATGGACCTGAACGCCACCCCTGAGCAGCTGGATTCCCCCATGCTGTTCTGCTCCGGCCGTCAGGGCACCGCCTCCTATTCTCCCGATGTGGTGGGCACCGACCTCAAGCCCCTGTTTGAGACCATTCTGGAATACATTCCCGCTCCCGAGGCGGATGTGGATCAGCCCTTCCAGATGCTGGTCAGCTCCATCGACTATAACGAATTCGTGGGCCGGATCGCCATCGGCCGCATTGAGCGGGGCACCCTGAAGCAGAACCAGGAAATCGTGGTGTGCAACTATCACGATCCCGACGCCGCCCCCAAGAAGGCCAAGGCCGTTTCCATCTATGAGTTTGAGGGTCTGGCCCGGAAGCAGGTGACGGAGTCCACCGCCGGCAACATCATTGCCATGAGCGGTATTCCCGACATCACCATCGGCGATACCGTCTGCGCCCCCGGCGCCGTGGAGCCGCTGCCCTTCGTGAAGATCAGCGCTCCCACGCTGGAGATGACCTTCTCCGTCAACGATTCCCCCTATGCCGGCCGTGAGGGTAAGTTCGTCACCTCCCGCCAGCTCCGGGACCGGCTGTACCGTGAGACCCTGAAGGACGTTTCTCTGAAGGTCTCCGATACCGACCGCGACAGCGCCTTCAACGTGGCGGGCCGCGGCGAAATGTCCCTGTCCATCCTGATCGAGACCATGCGCCGGGAAGGCTATGAATTCCAGGTATCTCCCCCCCGTGTGCTGTACAAGGAGATCGATGGCAAGAAGTGCGAGCCCATTGAGCGTCTGGTGGTGGACGTACCCGGCGACTGCGTGGGCAGCGTCATCGAGAAGCTGGGCCAGCGCAAGGGCGACCTGGTGGAGATGACTCCCGTGGGCGACCGCATGAAGGTGGAGTTCCTGATCCCCGCCCGCGGTCTCTTCGGCTACCGGAATGACTTCCTCACCGACACCAAGGGCGAGGGCATCATGGCCTCCGTATTTGATTCCTATGCGCCTTACAAGGGCGATATTTCCCGCCGCGGCATGGGCAGCCTGATCTCCACCGAGACCGGCGACTCCATCACCTACGGCCTGTTCAACGCCCAGGAGCGCGGCACCCTGTTTATCGGCGCGGGTGTCCCCGTGTACGAGGGCATGATCATCGGCGTGGCCAACCGGGGCGAGGACATCGTGGTGAACGCTTGCCGCAAGAAGCAGCTGACCAACACCCGTGCTTCCGGCTCTGATGACGCCCTGCGTCTGGTGCCTCCCCGCCAGATGAGCCTGGAGCAGTGCCTGGAGTTCCTGGCAGATGACGAGCTGCTGGAGGTCACGCCCAAGAGCCTACGGATGCGCAAGGCCATTTTGAACCACGAGCAGCGCATGAAGTCCCTGAAGGGCAAGAAGTAAACACACCTTACAGCCCGCCGGATGACCTTCGGCGGGCTGCATTTTGAAAAGGAGGACCTTATGAAAAAATTACTGACTGCTTGCGTGGCTGCCGTGCTGCTGTTGAGCCTGGCCGCCTGCGGCAAGACCGATACGGACACCATCACCGACAGCAAGGCCGACAAGCCTGCGGCTGAGACGGCGGGCGTGGGTACCCACCACGCAGAGATCGACATTCAGGACTATGGCACCATCACCGTGGAACTGGACGGTAACGCCGCCCCCATGACCGTGCAGAATTTTATGGACCTGGCCAATGATGGGTTTTACGATGGCCTGACCTTCCACCGCATCATCGCCGGGTTTATGATGCAGGGCGGCGACCCCAACGGCAACGGCACCGGCGGCTCCGAGAACACCATCAAGGGCGAGTTTTCTTCCAACGGCGTGGAAAATACGCTGTCCCACACCCGGGGCGCCATTTCCATGGCCCGGAGCCAGAACCCCGACAGCGCCAGCTCTCAGTTCTTCATCTGCCACGCAGACAGCACTTTCCTTGACGGCCAGTACGCCTGCTTCGGCTATGTGACCGACGGCATGGACGTAGTGGACGCTGTGTGCGAGGCCGCCCAGCCTACGGACGGCAACGGCACCATCCCCGCCGACCAGCAGCCGGTCATCACCGCCATCCGGGTCATAGACTGAGTTGAGCGATAAAGGTCCCACTGAAATTTTCAGCGGGATTTTTGCGGAAGGTGGGAACTTTTTCCGGCTGCCCTCCGTCTATCCAGGCAAACGGAGCATTCTTCCGGAGGCTCCGACCCTGACGAAAGAAAGGAAGATCATCTATGAAATTTTCTGTGAAGCTGATCGCAGCGGCCCTGTGCGCCGCTATGCTGTGCGTCCCCGCGCTGGCAGCCGCTAGCGCCACCGGCGCGGGGGCCTACGTCCCGAACCCTCAATATACCGTGATCTCGGGAACCGTTGCCCATCAGAAGGACGGCGGCTTGCTGATGAGCACGTCCACCGGAGAACCAACGGAGGACTATATCCTGTGGACGGAGGGCGTTATGATCCTGGACGCCGTCAGCGGCGAGCCGGTAGATGCAAAGTCCATCAAGGACGGCAGCACCGTCTATGCGTGGCTGGGGGCGCAGACTGCCGTGACCATGAGCCTGCCCCCACAGGTCACGCCGGAACTGCTTCTGGTGAATGTCCCGGCGGACTACAAGGTTCCTCAGTACGATGTGATCGTCCGCGCTACTGTTATCATGGCGGGAATTCCCCATTACAGCGGCATGGATATCACCCTTTCCGACGGCACGGCGTATCAGGTGTGGGAGGATGCACAGATCACGCCCTATCTCACCCGCAACCGCGTCACCTATCAGGATCTGCTGCCCGGCACCCGAGTGCTGATGTGGGCCGATGACAAGGGCCAGGCCAGCAAGGTCATTGTATTTCCTTACGAGTACAAGGGAAGCATTTCCCTGGACGGCTACGGGCGGCTGTATGTCAACAGCGTCGTGGCGGCGGAGCCCTCAGCCCTGCGTCGGCCCTACGGGGATGAACGGCTGTATGTACCCATCCGGGCGGTGGCGGAAGCCGCCGGGTATGACGTTTCCTGGGATAAGGAGTTCGGTGTCACCGTAAAGGACGGCAGTGATATCCTCTTCCAGATCTGCCCGGACACCAAACTGGCCCACGGTCCTGCCGCGGCTGACCGGCACAGCCTTGCCGGCCCCTGCCTCATCGCCAACGGCGTTACCTATCTGGAGGCCGGGGATCTGGCCCACCTGTTAGGAATGTTCTACGGCGGCTGACGGCAATTATTACAAACATGATATGAAAAAGCCCCCTGCTGAGATTTTCTCAGCAGGGGGCTTTTACTGTCTGGACGGGCTGAATCTGGGGAAAATCCGCTTCGGCGGGATCACACATAGTCATACAGTCCCCGGACGGAGACCTCTCCAGAGGTCAGAGTCTCCGTGGAGCCGTCCTCCCAGCGGACGGTCAGACCAAAGTCATCGGAAATACCTGTGGCGGTGCCGATGCGCTCTCCTGCACCGGAGATGACCTTTATCGGATTGCCCACCGTCAAGCAGTCCCGGCGAAAATGGTCCAGATAGGCGGCGTTTTGGGCAGGGAAGTCGTCATATAACGCATTCAGCGACCGGATCACTTGGGCGGCCAGCTCCGTCCGGTCTGGGGCCGTTCCGAGGGCCTGCGCCAGAGAAATGGCGATGGGGGCTACCTCCGGGCCGAAATCGGCTTCATCCTGACTGACGTTGATCCCCGCGCCGATGATGACGCAGGAGAATTCACCGCTCTCCGCCTCCCATTCCAGCTCCGTCAGGATGCCGCAGAGCTTTTTCCGGTTCAGCACCAGATCGTTGGGCCACTTGATGCCGGGGCGGACGCCGCAGACGGACTCCACCGCGTCGCAAAGCGCTACGGCGGTCCAGGCTGTCAGGGTGCTGATTTCAGAGAGCGGGCACTGGGGGCGGAGGGCCGCCGATAAATACAGCCCCTTCCCGGCGGGGGACACAAAGCTCCGTCCCCGGCGCCCCCGGCCGCCGGTCTGCTGGTCTGCCAGAATCACCGTTCCATCTACGGTGCCGCTGACTGCCCGCCGCTTCAATTCGTTGTTAGTGGAGTCGATGGTGTCAAAGCACAGCAGTTCCCGACCGATCCGACAGTCCCGAAATTGCTCCGCTAATTCTTCAGGGCGGAGCCGCGCTGTCACGCGGGTCAGGCGGTAGCCCCGGTTGGGGACGGATTCAATACCGTAGCCCTCTTGCCTTAACTGCTCCACAGCCTTCCACACCGCCGCCCGGCTGACACCGGCCTGTCGGCTGATAGCCTCGCCGGACAGAAATTCCTCTGTATGCTCCCGCAGGAGTTTTAAAACGATTTGCTTCGTCATGGTACATCCCTCCAACGATACTATACGGCGTCCATGCCGGATTGTCAACCTGGTTTTCACAAATGGTTGACAATCGAGACCGCGTCTGCTACACTTTAGGCGCATCAAACCGAAAAGGAGCTTTTCATTATGAATCATCATGATATGACCCGCAATATGGTCCTCGCCGCCCTGTTTGCAGCCCTGACCGCCATCGGCGCTTTCTTACAGATCCCCACAGGCACCGTACCCATTACGCTGCAATTTCTGTTTACCGCATTGGCCGGTCTCCTGCTGGGGTGGAAGTGGGGAGCCATTTCTCAACTGCTCTATGTGGGCATCGGACTGCTGGGTCTGCCGGTCTTTACGCAAGGTGGCGGCATCGGCTATGTGCTTCAGCCCAGCTTCGGCTTTTTGCTGGGGCTGATCCCCGCCGCCGCCGTGATCGGCGCGCTGACTGCTCGTCGCACCGGGTATCTGACCGTTCTGGCGGCGGTTCTGGTGGGAGATCTGATCCTCTACGCCGTGGGAGTCCCCTATATGTATCTCATCCTGCACGTTTATATGCAGTCTGCCAAGACCTTTTCTGCGCTGCTGGCGGCCATGCTGGTGTATGTGCCTGGCGACACGCTGAAGATCATTGTGGTGACAGCGCTGGCGCCGGTTCTCCGCCGGACCCTGGCAAAGGCGGTGCCTAACCTGTAAAAACGAGGTCATCCGCCTGCGAGAACGGCAGAATGACCGGCTGCCCTCTTGCTATCCGAAGCCGGGTATGATAAAATATTTTATCAAATTTTGAGAATTCGGCGGGGGGGCTGTCTATGAATCGCATTAGCAAGGAAAACTATTATCTGGATATTGCCGAGACCGTCTTGGAGCGGGCTACCTGCCTGCGGCGGATCTATGGCGCCATCATCGTGAAAAACGACGAGATCATTTCTACGGGTTACAACGGCGCCCCCCGGGGCCGGGCCAACTGCGTGGACATGGGCTATTGCTCCCGGGAAGCCATGAAGGTGCCCCGCGGCGAGCGGTACGAACTGTGCCGCAGCGTCCACGCCGAGGCCAACGCCATCATCTCTGCCTCCCGGCGGGACATGGCGGGCGGCACTATCTATCTGGTGGGCCGCAACGCTGCCACCGGGGAGCTGCTGAATGACGCTACCTCCTGCCTTATGTGCCGCCGCATGATCATCAATGCGGGTCTGGACCGGGTGGTGATCCGCCGGACGGAAACGGAATTCGAAGTGGTCCCCGTGGAGGCATGGATCGCGGAGGATGATCTGCTGACCCCGGAAAATGTGGTCATGGACCTGAAATGAGCAGGAGAGCTGCGGAAAGGAAGTCATTTCGTTGAAGGCGGGACTTGTTACCTTCTATCATATCCACCATTACGGCGCTTTGCTTCAGGCGGCGGCCACGGAGCGGGCTGTGGAGCGCTTTGGCTGGGACTGTGAGATCATTGACTACTTCGTCAATCAGGACAACGCCCTGTTCAAGCGGCCCACCGGCTTGGGTTCCGCCGCCCATGACGCTCACACGGCCCTGCACTATCAGGCGCTGTCGGAGCGTTACCGGCGGTTTGAGAAGTTCAGCCGGGACCATCTGCGGATCTCAGATCGCCGCTATGGGCGCTTTGACGAGCTGGCCGGGGGGCCGCTGCCCTATGACCTGATCCTCTCCGGCAGCGACCAGATCTGGAACCCCAAGATCTTCCCGGACGGCCGGTTCGACCCGGTGTTTTTCGGTACGTTTTCCCAGAAGCGCCGCATTGCCTACGCACCGTCCTTCGGTGTTCCCACCATTCCGGAGGGGATGCAGGCGGAGCTGAAGGGCTATCTGGACGGCTTTTCCCACCTCTCCGCCAGGGAGACTCAGGGGAGCGCCATCATCCGGGATATCGCCGGGAAGGACGCCCCGGTGGTGCTGGACCCCACCCTGTTGCTGACGGCGGACCAGTGGGACTCCATGGCCGATCACCCGGCCAATTACCCCAAGGGCGGCTATATTCTCTGCTATTGTATCAACCGCCCTGGCGCACTGACACCCTATCTGGAGCGGCTTCATCAGGAGACAGGGTTGCCTGTGGTGCAGCTTTGCGGCATCCGTCAGAAGGTCCATCCCAAGGCGAAGCAGATCTTGGACGCTGGCCCGGCGGAATTTTTGGGCCTGTTCCAGAATGCCGCCTATGTTGTCACCAATTCCTTCCATGGCACGGTATTCTCCGTCCAGTTCCACCGGCCCTTTTTCACCACGGTCTCCCCGGCGGAGCTGTCCGCCCCGGAACGGTCCCGGACGGTGAGCATCCTGAGCCGGTTGGGTCTTGCCAACCGGGTCATCGGTAAGGGGGATACGGCGGAGCTGCTGGACCCCGTTGACTGGGAAGCTGCCGAAGCGGCTTTGACTGCCGCCCGGAAGGATTCTCTGAATTATTTGCAGGCAGCGCTGGAAGACCGGCCCTATGCGCCGGAAGCGCCGCTTTCTCCTCAGAGCTTTGCCCCGAAGCTGGCAGAGCGGAGCCGCTGCACCGGCTGTACCGCCTGCGCCGCAGGCTGTCCCCATGACGCCATTACGATGGTCCGGGACAAAACTGGCTTTGATTTCCCGGAAGTGGATCTGGAAAAATGCGTCCATTGCGGACGCTGTACCCGGCTGTGCCCAGTTTTGCAGGAGCGCGGTCCGGCGGCTCATCTGCCCGCTGCCTTCGCCGCCTGGAACCGGGATGACGCCGTCCGGAAGGACTCTACCTCCGGTGGCGCGTTCACTGCCATTGCGGAATATGTGCTGGAGGGCGGCGGCGTGGTATACGGCGCTGCCATGGACGGCCATCAGCATCTGCGGCACATCCCCTGCTTCCGGAAAGAGGACCTGTGGCGGCTGCGGGGAGCCAAGTACGTTCAGAGCGATCTGGACGGCGTGTTCCGGGAGATCCGGGAGGTGCTGAAGACCCGCCCGGTGCTGTTTTCCGGTACACCCTGTCAGGTGGATGGGCTGTACCGCTTTTTAGGGTGCCGCCCGGAAAATCTCACCACCTGCGATCTGGTGTGCCACGGCGTACCATCCCCCGGTGTGTGGGAGGACGAGGCCCGGTTTATCGAAGGAAATAAACGGCGGCGGCTGGCAAATGTCCGCTTCCGCAATAAGGTGGAGGGGTGGAAGAACAGCCACTTTACCGCTGTATATGACGATGGCACCGCAGATTCCGCGCCGCTGTTTGCCACCGGCTTCGGCCGGGCCTTTGGTCGGGCGCTGTTTCTGCGCCAGAGCTGCCATGACTGCCAGTATACAAATCTGAACCGTCCCGGCGATTTTACGTTGGGGGATCTGTGGGGGCTGCGGCCGGATGAGTTTCCGGAGCAGCAGCACGCGGGCGTCAGCCTGCTGCTGGTGAACACGCCCCACGGCAGCTATCTGTTTGACCAGCTCAAGCTGAACTGCCAGCCCTTCCCGGTGGAGCGGGCTGTGGCGGGGAATCCCCGGCTGGCGCGGCCCATCGGCCCGGCGGCGGACCGGGCATCATTCTTTGCCAGCTATGCGGTAGAGCCTTTTGAGGAGGTCCGCAGACAGTTTTTCCGGCTTCCCAGTCTGCCGGTGCGGGCGGCGGGAAAGCTGCTGTCCCCGGAGGCCAAGGCGAAGCTGAAGGCCAAGCTGCACAGATGATTTTCACACAAAAAAGCACGTTCTCTTTCAAAAAGAGAACGTGCTTTTTTCAGGCCAGCGCCACGATGAGCCAAGCAAGGCCGATGGTCCCGGCGCCGATCAGGGTGTATACGATGGGGTTCAAAGTCCGCCATCGGCTGGAAAAACGGCTGGTCCCGCTGGACGCATAATTATGGGCCACCCGCCGGGCTTCCTCCACCAGCTCCCGGGAGGTGATCCCCTCTCCTGCCGCGTCATTGCGGACGATGAAGATGGCCTGTTCAAAAAAACGATGCTCCGGCGCGTCTACCACCACGACCCGCCGGGAAATGCCTTTTACCATGAGCCTTGTCCTCCTCAGTTGATCTGTTTCCATTTTCCCGCAAAGGAGGGAAGTCTATACCAACCGGCGGCGGCTTTTTAAAAATTTTCCTCATACCGGCTGCTCCGGCTCCGGCAAGCGGTAGAGCACCTGCACGGCGCAGTCATCCTGCAGCCGCTCCCGGCGGATACTTTCAGAGAGGATCAGATTGGCCAGCGTCTGAGGATCGTCCCCACCCCAGCCCGCCAGCAGGTCTTGGAGCCATTCGTCACGGCTGGGGTCTGCCACGCCGTCGCTGATCATCACGGCGAAGCTGCCGGGCTCCAGCGTCACGGTGGTTATATCCGGTGCGGCAGGAGTGCCCCGCAGTCCCACCGGCAGGCTGCTGCCGGTGATCCGGCGGACGGCGCCGTTCTTCTTCAGATAGCTGGGGGCGGCACCGAACTTATAGAAGGTGGCCTCCGAGCCTTTCAAAACGCACAGATCCACCGTGGTAAAGCTGCCCGTCTCCGCGCCCCGGAGGGCCATAGCGGAATTCAGGGTGGTGAGGGCGGCCTCCGGCTGGATATCCGCCTCCAAAAACTGCCGCAGCAGCCGGCAGGTGAGGGAGGACTCCCGCCGGGCGGCGTCCCCGCTGCCCATACCATCCGCCAGCAGCAGGCACCAGAGACCGCTGTCCGTGCGGAAGGCCTCCATGGTGTCGCCGCAGACCATTTCCCCCTCCTTGGGCCGCAGAGCCGCGCCGATAACGCAGGCAGGGATCTCTCCAAAGGCGGGGGCCGCCCCGCTGAGACCGGCGGCCGCCGCCGTCAGCAGGTCCGACATCTGGGCGTATTGCCCCTTGGCGCTGCGGCGCGTTTCTTCCAGTTGGCGGCGGTACTGCTTCCGCAGCAGAAAGGCCGACAACTCCCCATTGATGGCCTGCAGCAATTCTGACAGATGGATGCAGCGGTCGGCGAAGTGAACGGGGAAGTCCTTGGCCTTGGCCTTTCCGCGCTCGAGGAGGTAGGGAGTAGCGTCATTGAGGGCGTTGAAGGTGGCGGTGTAATCCTTTTGCCAGCACAGTTCGCACAACGCGCACCCCCGGCATACCTTTTCCGCCGCCCGGTCAAAGATGACGGCGGGATTCTCCTCTTGTGGCGGCGGGGTGCGGCTCATGCTGTCATATAGCTCCCGGAGCGCCTCCGCTGCCCGGTTGAGATGGGTTTTCAGGGCCGTGCGTTGGGCGATGTCCGGGGCCGCTTCCCGCAGAAGCCGCTTTCCGCCGAAGATTCGCTGGGGCAGGGCTAAAAACAGCAGGGAACCGGCCACCGTTTCCAGAAGAAGCGTCTGGGCCAACTCCTCCCGAGAGGTCAGCATGGCCGCTGCTGCTCCGGAAAAGAAGGCAAGCGCAGCCATGCTTCGCCGTCTGCATTTCGCGGCGCACAGTCCCGCCACGCCGTAGGCGGCGGTGAACAGCCCGCTGGTCCCGGCAGAGAGGTCCGTGATGAGTCCCAGTCCCAGCCCCGCCGTCACGCCGGTCATGGGACCTTGATCATAGGCAGTGTAGGCCAGCAGGGCGCACAGCAGGACCCGGCCCACGGAGACATTCAAGATGGTCAGGTCTCCTAAAGCCAGCGTCAGGGCCGCCCCTAAAAACAGCAGCCCCTCCGGGGCCAGCCGGTCCTCCTCCGGCTGGAACAGCCGGGTGAAGAAGTGGGCGGAAACGCCTGTCAGGGCCGATGCTGCGGCACAGGGGGCGGCGTGGCTCAGCGGGTCTAAGGATTGCAGCACATAAATACCGCCCACCGCCAGTACCATCCCGGCCGCCAGCACCGGCAGCACCCAGGGCTTTTGCAGAAAGGCAGTGTCCCGGAACGCCGTGGCGGCAGTCAGGATCAAAATGCCTACGGCGGCCAAAGCCAGGACCTGCTGAAAGTCCAGAAACAGCAGCGCTCCCGTCACGCCGCCCAGCAGCGCCGCTGCCCCGTCTGCCCCCGGTCCGGCTGCCGCTATGCAGCCCAAGGCAAAGGGGGCATAGCCGCCGGCGGTCTGGCTGGCGGTGAGGGCCGCCGTCAGGAAAAAGCGGATGCCCCAGTTCAGCCACCGGCCGGACTGGAGTCGGTGGATGCTCATAGAACCATACTCCATGAAGGATTCCTCCTTTTGTGTAAAGCTGATGATATAGTCCCAGTTTACAGCCTGTCCGGGAAGAAAAGCGTCGCAAACAGGATCGGGGGACGCAATTTCTGTTATCCTTGCATTTTTGCCGAAAATCCGCTAAACTATTGAAATCAATGTGCTGCGGAAAGGGGTGTGCATCATGCGCATCGGAACTGTGGAGATCTCTTCAAAATTAGCGCTGGCTCCTATGGCGGGGGTGACGGATGCCGCTTTCCGGCAGATCTGTTCCGAGCTGGGAGCGGGCTACACTATTACGGAGTTGATCTCCTCCAAGGCTCTGTGCTACCATGACAAAAAGACCTTTTCCCTGCTGACCCAGTTTCCCGGAGAACATCCCGCAGCTGTGCAGATCTTCGGCAGCGACCCCGTCTGTATGGCGGAGGCCGCCCAGATCGCCATGGAACACACCGGGGCGGATATTTTAGATATCAACATGGGCTGTCCCATGGGTAAGATCGTCAACAACGGTGACGGCGCGGCGCTGATGAAGGACCCGGAGCTGGCGGGACGCATCGTGGAGGCGGTGGTGAAGGCCCTGCCCGGCGTGCCGGTCACGGCCAAGTTCCGCCGGGGCTGGGATCTGGGTCACTGCAACTGTGTGGAGTTTGCTCAGACTCTGGAGCAGGCGGGAGCGGCCGCCGTAGCGGTCCATGGCCGCACCCGGGCGCAGGTCTACGGCGGCACCGCCGACTGGAACTGCATCCGGGCGGTGAAGGAGGCTGTGTCCATCCCCGTCATCGCCAACGGCGACATCTGGAAGCCGGAGGACGCGGAGCGTATTCTGCTCCACACCGGAGCAGACATGGCCATGATCGGCCGGGGCTGCTTCGGAAATCCCTGGATCTTCCAGCAGGCCAAAGCCGTGCTGGAGGGACAGCCGGTGTCCCCGCTGCCGCCGCTGGCAGAGCGGTGCGAGACCGCTGTGCGGCAGATCCGCATGGCCGCAAGCTACAAGGGCGAGCGGGTGGCGGTGCTGGAGGCCCGGAAGCAGTATTGCTGGTATCTCAAGGGGATCCCCCATGCCAATTACTATAAGGAACAGATCGTACAGATGAATACCCTGGAGGATGTTGACCGCATTACAAAAGGCATCCAACGGGATCTGCGGGATTAGGAGGGGCCATGAACGAGGAATACAACTTGATACAAGCGGCCCGGAACGGCGATCAGGCGGCCTTCGGAGAGCTGGTGCGGCAGTACCAGAAGCGGGTGTTCGCCCTTGCGGTGCGGATGTGTCCCACGCCAGAGCTGGCAGAGGAGGCGGCGCAGGAGGCATTCCTCGCCGCGTGGCAGGGCCTGCCCTTTTTCCGGGGGGATTCCGCCTTTGCCACATGGCTCTATCGGCTGACCTCCAACGCCTGCGTGGATCTTCTGCGGAAGGAAAACCGCCATCAGGGACCGTCCCTGGACGACGAGACCGTCAGCGCCGAGGTGCCGGACCCCACCCCCACGCCGGAGAAGGCGGTGGAGCAGCAGGAGCTGCGCCGGCAGATCGAGGCGGGACTGCAAACGCTGTCCCCGGAGCACCGGGAGGTGCTGATCCTGCGGGAGATCCAGCAGCTAAGCTACGATGAGATCGCCGACGTTTTATCGCTGGATCTGGGGACGGTAAAATCCCGGATCAACAGGGGACGGCGGCAATTACGGGAATTTTTGCTGAAACAGGGGAACTTTTTATCGTCCGCTGCGTCTAACAAAACAGAAAGGGGGCTGTGAAATGAATATCCATGAAAACACCGCCCTGCTGGATGCCTTTGTGGACGGCGAGCTGACCAGTGAAGAAATGATTTCCGTCCAGTCCCATCTGGACGAGTGCCCGGAGTGCCGGGCCTATGTGGATGACGCGCTGGCGATCCGGGCGTCCTTCCCCACCGAGGATGACCTGCCCCTTCCGGCAGACTTTACAGAAAACGTGATGCGCTCCGTGGCAAAAGCGCCCCAGTCCCGGCCCAAAAGGCAGCCCTGGGGCAAGCTGGCGGTAGCCGCTGCCTGTCTGGCGGTCATTGTGCTGGTGCAGCACGGCACATTGGGCGGTGTCAGCGGCAGCAGCAATACCTCCGCTGCCTGTGATACGGCCCCGATGGAGGCCGCCGCAGCGGAAAGCGCTCCCGAGGAACGGTGCCTGACCACCGCTGGCGGGGACAACGGCTCGGACAGCTTTGCCGATACGAACACGGAAAGCAAAAAGACGGATGTGTATTATGCCTGCGCTCTGCCGCCGGATCAGACCACTATGGAGAATGACAGCACGGCAGCTATGACCGACGGTTCCTCCAATCTGGAAGATCTCCCCACGGTGACGGTCAGCAAATCGGATCTGGGCGAGCTGCTGGATGACCGGGAACCCACCGAGGTAAAGCCGGGCGTGTGCCGGTATCTGCTGACCCGGCAGGAGTTTGAGGACTTGGCGGCGAAGCTGGCCGACCGGGGTGTGACACTGAAAACAGAGGACACCGACAGAGACCAGATCTGGCTGGAAATGCTCGACGAATAAACCGCGTAAACGGAAATGCAGAAAAAGCAATGCCTTTTGGCATTGCTTTTTTGTTTGAATTATGCTATACTGCCTTTTCGACAGGTGCCATCTCCCTGTCCAAGCGCCTTTGACCGGGCGTTCGTTCGGCAAGCCAACATAGGCCCGCCGTTCTCTAAACAAAAAAATGGAGGTTTTTTTATGTCCAAATGGTCTACCCGGCAGATCGCTACTGCTGCCATCATCGCCGCACTTTACACGGTGATGTCCCTGCTGTCCTCAATTTTCGGCCTGACCTATGGCCCCATCCAGTGCCGCTTTTCTGAAGCACTGACGGTGCTGCCCTTTTTCCTGCCGGAGGCGGTCCCCGGCCTGTTTGTGGGGTGTCTGGTGACAAATTTGATGAGTACCGTCGGCCCGCTGGATATCATTTTCGGCTCCATGGCCACGCTGCTGGCAGCGCTGTGGACGGCGAAGATGCCCAACAAATTTTTGGCGACCCTGCCGCCGGTGATCTGCAACGCCGTCATCATCGGCGCAATGATCGCGTGGTATGAGGGCGGCTTCTCCGCCCAGTTCCCCGCCCTGTTCGCCTACAATGCCCTGACGGTGGGCATCGGCGAGGCCATCGCCTGCTGTGTACTGGGACTGCTCCTGCTGGAGGTCATGCCCCGGATCCCTGCTCTGCGGGGACGGCTGGCAGTTCGGTAAAGCCTGTATACAAAAAGAATCCGCTTTGACATGATGTCAAAGCGGATTTTTTCATATGTGCTGCTGAAATGATAAGCAAATCAAGCTTTGCTTGCGAAATAGGCCCGGGCATCATCGGCGTTCCGACAGATCTCCGCTTTCAGAGCGTCCAGAGAGTCGAAGCGGATCTCGTCCCGGAGCCGCTTGTAGAATTCCACCCGGATGGACTGGCCGTAGAGATCCCCGTCAAAATCCAGCATCCAGGATTCCACCGTCAGGTCGCTGCCGTTGTTGACGGTGGGCCGGGTGCCCACGTTGGTAACGGCGGCATAGCTGCTGCCGTCCATAAGGCAGACACGGGCGATATAAACGCCGTCTCCCGGCACCAGTACATGAGGGGGCGGCACCAGATTCACCGTGGGGATGCCGATGGTGTGGCCGATGCGGCGGCCGTGCCGCACCGTCTGGGTCAGGATATGGGGATGGCCCAGATACTCCATGGCCCGCTCCACCTGTCCAAGGCTTACCAGACGGCGGATGTAGGTGGAGCTGACGGTGATGCCGCCGACCGTGACCTCCGGGATAATGTCGCAGCCAAGACCCAGCTCGGCGCACTTGCTTTTCAGCAGCTCCGGAGTGCCTTGGTTCTTGTGGCCGAAGCGGTGGTCATGACCGGCCACCAGATGGACGGCGTGATACCGCTTGATGAGAATTTCCGTTATGAAATCCTCCCAGGAGGTAGTCATCATCTCCTTGTTAAAGGGAACCATGATGACCTCATCGATGCCGTAGAGACTTTTGGCCAGCCAGGCCCGGTCCTCCGGGGAGTTGATGAGGGGCACCGGTACGCCGGTGACTACCTCCTTCGGCGGCTGCGCCCAGGTGAACACCGCAGAGCGGACGCCCCGGCGCCTGGATTCCTCCACGGTGCGGCGCAGCAAGGCGCCGTGGCCCAGATGGACCCCGTCGAAAAAGCCCAGAGCAATGACTTTTGGTTGAATGGACATGGTTTTATGCTCCAAAAAAGTTCTTGATAGATGTCAGTGTGCCGTTTTCGGCACAAGAAAGACAGAGAAATTCACCGTTTTTGCCATGGACCCGATAGGCGCCGTCCGCCAGCTCCGGCACCGTAATGGGGTTGCCGTTGCGGACCCGGGTTTCCTTGCCTGGAGAGGGCAGGGTATAAAGAGGATAGGCCGTGAACATGGATTCCACAGGCCGCAGCAGAGCTTCTCCTTGGGCCTGTACGTCCTCAAGGGAGACTGCCTCCGCCAGTGTGTACCCGGCGGCCATGGTGCGGCGGAGGCTGAACATGGTGCCGCCGCAGCCCAGCGCTTGCCCGATATCGTGGCACAGCGTCCGCAGATATGTTCCCTTGGAGCAGCGGCAGCGGAGCAGATAGTCCGTCTCGCTGACCTGTTCCAATAGCTCTAACTCAAAAATGGTGATATTGCGGGGCTTCCGCTCTACCTCCTTGCCCTTTCGGGCCAGATCATAGAGCTTTTGGCCGTTAATCTTGATGGCGGAATACATGGGCGGGATCTGCGCGATAGGGCCGATGAAGCGGGGGAGGACGGCTTCCAGCACCGCCCGGTCCACAGTGACGGGATGGGTCTCCAGCGTTTCCCCGGACGTATCCTGGGTGTTGGTGACCAGCCCCAGCCGCAGACCGGCAATATACTCCTTTTCGCCGTTTTCCGCGAATTCTACGGCACGGGTAGCCTGTCCCACAAACACCGGCAGAACGCCGGTGGCCATAGGATCCAGCGTGCCGCCATGGCCTACCCGCTTTTCCTTCAGGATCCCCCGGATCTTGGCGCAGACATCCATGCTGGTCCAGCCGGGGGGTTTATCGATTATTACAATGCCGCTGGCCATAGGCGGTTCCTCATTTCTTGAAATCCGGGACGATCCGGGCGATGGCGTTCAGCATTTTTTCTTCTGCCTCCGCCTGGGTAACGCCCTCCAGCGTGGCTCCGGCGGCGCGGGCATGGCCGCCGCCACCCAACAGACGGCAGACCTCCGTAGCGTTGACCCGCTCGCCGGTGCGGAGAGAAAACTTCCAAACGCCGTCTCCCAGCTCCCGCATGGTCACAGCGCAGTCCACCCCCTGGATCTGGGGGCCTAAAGCGGAGAGGTCCTCCGCATCGCTCTCCGTGGCGTGGAATTTTTCCAGCAGCGACCGGGGGACGGACAGCACCGCCGTCCGGTTGTTGTCATAAAATTTTGCCTCTGCCAACATGGCGGCCTCCAGCTGCATCCGCACACGGGATTTCGTCTGGAAGAACAGCTTGTTGACGGCGCGGTAGTCGATGCCGGTGTCCATCAGCTCCGCCGCGGCACGGTGGGTGGCGGCGGTGACGTTGGAGTAGATGAAGCCGCCGGTGTCCGTGGAGATGGCCACATACAGCGGCAAAGCGATCTCCGGCGTCAGGGGCGTCAGCTCCCGGACAATGTCCAAGATCAGCTCGCCGCAGGCGGCGGCCTCCGGACGGACGATGTTGGCCTTGCCGAAGCCCTCAAAGGAGGGGTGGTGGTCGATTGCCAGATCCACCTTATCCGCGTAAGACTTGGCATTGTCGGGGAACAGTCCCACCGTGGCGATGTCCGTAGATACCACTTTTTCCGGCACGAAGTCCGCCGGAGCGCTGTAAGGGGTAAAATAGGGGGCGGTATTCTCCGTCAGTCCGGGATTGGGCAGCAGGTAAGCGGTCTTGCCTATGGCCCGCAGCGCGGCGCACAGCCCCGCAGCACAGCCAACGGTATCACCGTCGGGCCGGATATGGGTCAGGATCAGGACACGGTCAAAGGAGCGCAGCAGCGCGGCGGCCTCGGAAACGGTCAGCATCCCTTATTCCTCCTCCGGTAAAACAGCGTCATTGTCGGGGTTCACCGGCTTTACCTTCTCCGGATCCCGGAGGACCTCCAGAATGTGCGCACCGTAGGCGATGGAATCGTCAGCGATGAACTGAAGCTCCGGGGTGTAGCGAAGCTGCAAGGCGTGGCCCAGCTCCCGGCGCAGGAAGCCGGAGGCGGACTTCAGTCCCTTCAGTACATCCTTTTCCTGATTCTTATCCAGAACACTGACATAAATTTTGGAATAGCGCAGGTCTCCGGTGGTGTCCACACGGGTGATGGAGACCATGCCTACCTGAGAGACGCGGGGATCTTTCAAACGGCGAAGCTGGTCTGCCAGCTCCCGCTGGATCTCCTCATTGATGCGTCCGATACGGTTAGATGCCATAAAAATTCTCCTTTCTGATAGTGGGAGATGAAAACCGGGCGGCGGCATAGCCGCCGCCCGGGGTCAGTTGGAACAGATTTTTTGAGAGGGTTTAGCGGGGGATCTCCTCCATGGTGTAGCCCTCGATGATGTCGCCCAGCTTGATGTCGTTGAACTTCTCCACGGTCAGGCCGCACTCAAAGCGCTCCTTGACCTCCTTGACGGAGTCCTTGAACCGCTGCAGGGAGCCGAGGACGCCCTCGTGGACCACGATGCCATCCCGGACCACACGGACGGAGCAATCCCGGCGCAGGCAGCCGTCCTGCACGTAGCAGCCGGCCACGGTACCCACGGAGGAGACCTTGTAGGTCTCCCGGACCTCGGCGTGGCCAAGGACCACTTCCCGGTACTTGGGAGCCAGCATACCCTTCATAGCGGTTTCGATCTCGTCGATGGCATCATAGATCACGCGGTACATCCGCATATCCACGTTCTGACGGGCGGCGCTTTCACGGGCGGCGGAATCCGGCCGGACGTTGAAGCCCACGATGATAGCGTTGGACGCGGCGGCCAGTGTCACATCGGACTCGTTGATCGCACCCACAGCGCCGTGGATGACCCGGACGTTGACCTCTTCGTTGGAGAGCTTCTCCAGAGAGGCCTTCACAGCCTCCACGCTGCCCTGAACATCAGCCTTGACGATCAGAGCCAGCTCCTTGCGCTCGCCGGACTTGATCTGGTCGAACAGGTTCTCCAGAGAGACCTTCTGCACGGGTGCGGCGGCCTTAGCGCGCTCCTCTGCCTTGCGCTGCTCCACCAGCTCGCGGGCCATACGCTCGTCAGCCACGGCGAAGAAGGGCGCACCGGCCACGGGAGCCTCAGACAGGCCCGCGATCTCCACGGGGACGGAGGGACCGGCCTCGGTGAGGCGGTTGCCCCGGTAATCCAGCATGGTGCGGACACGGCCCACGGAGGTGCCGGCGATGATGATGTCGCCCTGCTTCAGAGTGCCGTTCTGCACCAGCAAAGTGGCCACAGGACCCCGGCCCTTGTCCAGACGGGCCTCGATAACGGTGCCCTGACCGGCCCGGTTGGGGTTGGCCTTCAGTTCCTGGACCTCTGCCAGCAGAACCAGGTTCTCCAGCAGATTGTCAATGCCGATGTGCTTCTTGGCGGAGATTTTGCACACAATGGTCTCGCCGCCCCACTCCTCGGGCACCAGACCGTATTCCGTCAGCTGCTGCATGACCCGGTCGGGGTTGGCATTTTCCTTATCAATCTTATTGACGGCCACGATAATGGGAATATTGGCGGCCTTGGCGTGGTTGATGGATTCCACGGTCTGGGGCATGATGCCGTCATCCGCAGCCACCATCAAAATGGCGATGTCCGTCACCATGGCGCCCCGGGCACGCATGGAGGTGAAAGCCTCATGGCCCGGAGTATCCAGGAAGGTGATGGGCTTGCCGTTGATCTGCGCCTGATAGGCGCCGATGTGCTGGGTGATGCCGCCGGCCTCGCCGGAAGCCACGGAGGTGTTCCGGATGGTATCCAGCAGGGAAGTCTTGCCGTGGTCAACGTGGCCCATGACCACCACCACGGGAGCACGGGGGACCAGATCCTCAGGACGGTCCTCGGTGGTGTCAATGAGCTTCTCCTCGATGGTGACGACCACTTCCTTTTCTACCTTGCAGCCAAGCTCCTCGGCCACGAAGGAGGCGGTATCGAAGTCGATCATCTGGCTCAGAGAGGCCATGACGCCGTTTTTCATCAGGCACTTGACTACCTCTGCGCCGGTCTTCTTCATGCGGCTGGCCAGCTCACCCACGCTGATCTCATCAGGGATCTGGACCTTGACGGGGGCCTTCTTAGCAATTTCAAGCTGCAGCTTGCGCATCTTCTCGGCCTCGTCCTGACGGCGCTTGTTGGAGAAGACCTGACCGCCCTGACGGCCCTTGTTGTTGCGGAACTTCTCCTTGCCGCCCTTTTGGGCCATACGCTCGCCCCGCTGACCGCCCAGCTCTTCCAGACGCTGGTCATACTTGGCCAGGTTCACGTCGCCGCCCTTGCGGGTATCCACCAGCTTTTTCTCAGGCACACGGGTGGTGGGCTGAGCGGTGGCTGTGGACTTGTTAGACTTCTGCTGGGGGACTGCCTGCTGCTGCGCGGGCCGCTGGACCTGCTGGACCGGCTTCTGCTGAGGCTGGGCCTGTGCGGGCTTCTGCTGTCCCTGCTGGGCAGGACGCTGTTGGGGCTGCTGTGCCGGCTTTGCGGTCTGCTGTGCCGCGGCAGGCTGAGCCTTGGGAACCTCGGTCTTAGGCGCTTCCGCCTGGGGGGCTTCCGGCTTCTTAGGCTCGTCAGCATAAATGGCAGCGATATTGGAAATCTGGTTGTTCTGGGTCAGATGCTCAAATACGATGGACAGCTCATGGTCCTCCAGCGCCTGCATGTTGCTCTTGGGCGCAGTGGCATACTTATCCAGAATTTCTGTGATGACCTTGGCGGGCATACCGAAGTCCCGCGCCACATCTCTTACTCTATATTTTTCAATAGCCAATCAAAACACCTCTTACACTCTCCAACCCGGGGGCTGGGCTCGTTCATCTATGAAAACACCGACAGCGTATCAGCTTTCCTTCTTGCGGAAGGAGCCTTTTCCCTTTTTCACCGGGCGGCTGTGGGCGTATGGATTCGGCCTCCCCTTGGGTTTGGGGCGGTTGCTTTTGGAAGGGCGGGACCCGCTCTTGCGGAAGGGCCTGCCGGTGCGGTCATCCTTGGCAAAGGATTTTGCCGCTCCGCCGTTTTCGGCGGTTCTGCGGGGACCGGCCTTTTCTGCGCGCTTGTCGGACACTCCTGCGCTGCGGCGCTGCTTCTCGCCGGACGGCTTACCGGAGACGCCTGCGGGTCCGGCCCCTTTCTCATCGGGCACTTCCTGTTTTTTGGGACGCTTGATGCCCCGGCGCAGGTTCTTTTCGTGCTGGACGGCTTCACTTTTCCGCTCTGCGGCACGCTTGGCCTTTAGTTCCAGCTTGGCAAGATCTTCGTCATATTTTTCCGGGTCCATTTCCGCCAGACGGCGGACCACGGCGACTGCAAGGCCGATGTCTGTAATCGCGGCCACGGCGGCGGAGCCACGGCCGGTGGCCTGCCCCAGTTCCTGCTTGGTAAAGGGAATCCGCAGCCACACACACTGACCGGCTTCCGCAAAGTGCTGCACCCGGCGGGCGGTATTGTCCGCCGCATCAGACGCCAGCAGGAGCACCCGTGCGTCTCTGGCCCGGGCCACAGCTTCCACCGGTTCTTCGCCTACTTCCAGATTCCGGCCCCGGAGGCACAGGCCAATGAGGGAGAGAAACTGTTCATTCCTGTTCATTGTGTCCCTCCAATTCCGCTTCCATGGCGTCATAGACCTCCGGGGGGATGGCTGTGCTGAAAGCACGTTCCAGCGCTCTGGATTTCCGGGCTTTTTTCAGACATTCCACATCGTGGCACACATAGGCGCCACGACCGGGCTTTTTGCCCACAAAATCCAGACTCACAACGCCCTCCGGGGATTTGACCACCCGCAGCAGGCTTTTTTTATCCTTCATCTCCCGGCAGCCCACACATTGCCGCTGGGGGATCTTTTTCACTTTCTGCATTCAGACAGCCCTCCCTTACACATGGCGCGGCGGACCGCGCCGGGCTTTATCTCCTTCTGTTTCTTCTGCTGCGCCGCAGGTACAGCACTGCGATACCCGCAGCCACGCCGCAGAGAAAGAAACTCAACTGTGTCACTGGACGGGTTCCTCGTCCACGATCTCCTTATCGTCCTCACCCTGATAGCTCTCCGGCTTGATATCGATCTTATAGCCGGTGAGACGGGCGGCCAGGCGAGCGTTCTGGCCCTCCTTGCCGATGGCCAGAGACAGCTGATCGTCAGGCACGATGACGCGGCAGGCCTTGCCCTCTTCCGCCATCATGACGTCCACCACGTCGGAGGGCGCCAGAGCAGCGGCGATGAACTGGGCGGGGTCCTCGCTCCACTTGATAATGTCGATCTTCTCGCCCCGCAGTTCGTCCACGATGGCGGCGACACGCTGGCCCTTGGGACCCACGCAGGCACCGATGGGGTCCACGTTCTCGTCAGCAGACCAGACGGCCATCTTGGTGCGGCTGCCGGCTTCCCGGGCGATGGACTTCACCTCCACGGTGCCGTCGTAGATCTCGGGGACTTCCAGCTCGAACAGGCGCTTGACCAGGCCGGGATGGGTCCGGGAAATGAGGATCTGAGGGCCGCGGGTGGAGCGGCGGACGTCCACCACATACACCTTCACGTGCTGGCCCTCCACCAGTTCCTCGCCGGGGACCTGCTCGCCGGAGAGCAGCAGGGCCTCAGTGGACTCCGTGCCGGTGCCGATCCGCAGGGACACGGCGTTGGTGCGGGGGTCGATCCGGGTCACCACGCCGGTGAGGATCTCGTGCTGCTTGGAGTTGAACTCGTCATACACCATGCCGCGCTCCGCTTCACGGAGGCCCTGGATAATGACCTGCTTGCCGTTGCCGGCAGCGATGCGGCCAAACTCCGTGTTGTCCACAGGGATGTTCACCACGTCGCCGATCTCGTATCTGGCGGAAATGGTCTTGGCCTCCTCAACGGGGATCTCGTTGAAGGGGTCCACATAGTCCTCCTCCGCCACCACGTTCTTCTGCACGTACATCTTCAGCCGCTGATGTTCCTCATCCACGTCCACAATGACGTTTTCCACGTCCTTGTGGTCCCGCTTGTAGGCGGTGGTGACAGCCTGGATGATCTTATCCATCATGAAGGTCTGGGGGATGCCCCGTTCCTTTTCCAGCATAGCCAGAGCTGCGAAGATCTCCGGGATGTTCATACCCGCGGGTTCCTTCACCTTTTTCTTGCCTTTCATTGCGATTCTCCTTTTTACTTTATACGTCTTTTTTTGAGACAGGGATAACAGATTAAAATTCCACCCGCAGGCGGCACAGGGCCACATCCTTCTTGCCGAAGGTATAGGCAGTGCCGTTGAGGTCCACGGTGAGAGAACCGTCGGCCTCGTTGTAGGCGGTCAGGGTGCCGGGGAATTCCTTGCGGCCGTCCACCGGCTTGTAGAGCTTCATCAGCACGGGGCTGTTCAGATACCGCTGGAAGTCGGCGGGACGCTTCAGCACCCGCTCGGCGCCGGCGGAGCCTACCTCTAAGGTATAGCTGCCTTCGATGGGGTCGGCCTCGTCCAGCAGATCGCTGAGGGCACGGGAGATATTCTCACAGTCCAGAATATCCACGCCGCCCTCCTTGTCAATGAGGACCCGGAGGTACCAGGTGCCGGCCTCCTTCACATATTCCACGTCCCACAGGGAGCAGCCCTGCTCTTCCACGATGGGTGCCGCCAGACGGGCGGTGAGATCGGTGACCTTTTCCATGGGATTCTCCTTTCGGTTTTTCATTTGCGGCGGAGTGCGGATGCCACAAAAAAGAGCGGACCTTGCGGTCCACTCACAACTTACACTCCTTTAATATGTATTAAGATAGCACACTTTATAATAAATTGCAAGGGCGTTTCCGGACTTTTTTGAAAAAATCACGCTGATTTTTTACAATTTTCGGCCAGTTCCGGAGAAAAAACCCCGGAACCGCCGAAAAACAGTCAACGCACCCGGCAGCCGCCCCACTCCACCGCCGTGAAGCCGGTGCGCTCCGGAGCGGTAAGGCTCTGGGCGGGGATCTCCATGAACTTGTCCAAGGGCTTCCAGGCCATGAATACCCGCAGCAGGGTGTCCGGGGCCGGGTCGATGGTCAGCTTTGCCGCCTGCGTATAGCGGTCCGACTGGAAGGCGATGAGATTATAGGGATTCTCCTGCATCTGGGGCAGCCAGTAGACGATGAACTCGTTGGCCTCTCGCCGGGTGAGGCCCAGCTGGGCCAGCGCATCCTCCAAAAAGGCAGCGGTGTCGGTTCCTGCCACGCAGAAGCCTTGGGAGAAGTCATACGCAATGGTATCCGTGCCCTCCCAGTAGAGATAGCTGTAAGTCTGCCCGGCATCGTCTGTCAGAGTCCCATCCGGGCAGGCAGTCACTGCCCAGCCGTTGCCGTAGGCGGGATAGGTGCAGGTCAATGCTCCGGCGTAGTCCAGCTTTACCGTGACGGCGGTTTCCTCCTCCGGATAGAGGTAGATCACCGGCTTGGCGGCGGCCTGTTCCTCCCGACAGGCCGACAGGCTCAGCATGCAGGTCAGCGTCAGAAGCGCTGCGAAAAACCGTTTCATAAAGAAGAGCTCCTTTCTGTTCAATAAACCGAGGGGTTGACCCCATTCTACCTGTATAGACGGGAAAAAGAGCGGTTTGGTTCCGCACGAAAGCAAAAAAACAGGGCGGAACTTCTTTTTAGAAGTTCCGCCCTGTTTCACGCGGAAAAGAACATAGCCAGAATGGAGGTGATGATGCCGCAGACACACAGGGCGATGGAGCTCATAGCGCCCTGAAGTGGGCCGATCTCCAGAGCCTTGCTGGTGCCTACCGCATGGCTGCACGCGCCGATGGCCACGCCCTCCACCACCGGATCGGTGACATGGAATACCTTGGCAAACAGCGGGGCCAGCATAGCGCCCTCGATCCCGGTGATAATGACCGACGCCGCAGTCAGAGCCGGAAGACCGCCGCTGCTCTCCGCAATGCTGACGGCGATGGCCGTTGTGACACTTTTGGGCAGCAGAGAATTCAGCAGGGAGGCCTCCGCTTGAAACAGGCGGCAGAGCACCTGTACCAATAGCATGCTCACGAGACTACCCACAAAGCAGCCCAGCACCACCGGCCAGAAGTTCCGCTTCAGAATGGCCCGCTGCTGGTAGATGTTCAGAGCCAGAACGGCGGTGGCGGGAGCCAGCAGCAGTTTGATAATGCTGCCGCCGGCGTTGTAGTTGTCCAGAGGGATGTGGAACAGCAGCATGATCCCGATGACCAGCAGACTGGCCACCAGCACCGGATTGCAGATCAGAAGCCCCGTCCGCTTCTGGAACCGGACGGCCAGATACCAGCAGAGCAGCGTCACGCCGAGACCGAAAAAGGGCGTGGAAGTCAGCGTATCAATCATGGGACGCCTCCTTTGCATGAAACAGCTTCATCAGCAGCCGGACGCTCCAGGCTGTTGCCGCGTACACCAGCGGTGTGCTGACAAGGGAGACCACCAGAAAGGGGACAAACTGCAGCTTCAGCACGTCCAGATATTCCAGAGTTCCCACCACGGAGGGAATGAAAAACAGCCCCATATTGTCGATGAGAAAGTGGGAGGTCCCCTGGATCGTCCGCTCCTTGACCCCGCCGCTGAGCAGCAAGATCAACAGCAGGATCAGGCTGATGACACTGGCGGGCAGTGTAAAGGGCAGCAGCACCGCGATCCATTCACCTGCCATACAGATGAGAAATACAATACAAAATTCTACAATCAGATTCATAACGATCACCTCGGTAAAAAGCAATCCTCAGTTTATGCGCGGCGGCCGGGGAAGTCAATGTGAGAAACAGAGAAAGAAACGGTATTTTTTCGCAGATTTTTAGCAGGAAAAAGCCGACGGGGCGAAACTGCTGCTTCGCCCCGCCGGATCAGTTTTCGATTTTTTAAAACCGGGAGCCGCTTGGCTGTTCTCCGGTAAGGGGAGTGAACTGTCATTTCCGCCGGAGAGCAGCCAGCAGGCAGCCAGCCAGAAAAACCGTCAGGTCCGCCGCCACCACCGTTGCCCCCACCGGGGTAGAAAAGCCAAAGGAGATGGTGAGTCCCACGCAGAAGCACACCACGGAGGTCACGGCGGCGCAGAGGATCACGCCACGGAAGCTCTTGAACAGCCGCATGGCGGTCAGAGCCGGGAAGATCACCAGCGAGGAGATGAGCATAGCGCCCATCATCCGCATTCCCAGCACGATGGTCAGGGCCGTGAGGATGGCCAGCAGGGTGTTGCAGGTGTCCACCTTCAACCCGGTGGCCCGGGAGAAGCTCTCGTCAAAGGTGACGGCGAAGATCTGATGGTAAAAAAGCAGGTACAGCGCCAGCACCGTTACCGACAGGATCACGGACAGGGCCACGTCTCCCTTTGTCATGGCAAGGACGCTGCCGAACATATAGTTGTCCACATCGGTGGTCATGCCGGTGGTCCGGGAGATCACCAGAATGCCGATGGCCAGGGCCGAGGCGCTGACGGCGGCAATGGCGGCGTCGCTGTTCCAGTGGGGATGGCTGGCCATCCGAAGCAGGAAAAATGCCGCTAAAATGACCACAGGAATGGAAAAATACAACGGCGTTACCCCCAGCGCCACGGCGATGGCCAGCGCGCCGAAGGAGACGTGGCTCAGACCGTCGCCGATCATGGAATAGCGCTTCAAAACCAGCGGAACGCCTAACAGGGCGGCGCACAGGCTCACCAGCACACCGGCGATCAAAGCCCTTTGCATAAAGGGGTAAGAAAACATCTGCAAAATATTCATGATTCCAGTTCCTCCCGGAAGCGGCGGCCCTGGGGACTCGCCAGATAGTCGGATGCCGTGCCGGTAAAGAGGCCCTTTCGTCCGATGTGCAGTACTGTGCGGGCGCTTTTCAGCGCTGCCTTCAAATCGTGGGTCACCATCACGATGGCCATGCCCTCCTTCTGGTTCAGGTAGGCCAGCGTTTTGTAGAGGTCCTGGGCGGCGGCGGGGTCCAGACCGGTGATGGGCTCATCCAAAATCAAAAGCTGGCTGGCGGCGCACAGGGCGCGGGCCAATAGCACCCGCTGCTGCTGTCCGCCGGAGAGATCCCGGTAGCAGGCGTCCTTCAGCTCCAGAATCCCCAGCTTGCCCAGGTTCATCATGGCCTCGGACCGCTGGGCCGGAGTGTAGAAAAAGTGCAGCCCCTGACGGTTCAGGCAGCCGGAGAGCACCACCTCCAGCACGGTGGCGGGGAAATCCCGCTGGGCCCGGGTCTGCTGGGGAAGGTAGCCGATGGCTCCGTGCTTCAGTGCCGGGGCGTGCTCGATGGTGCCGCCCTGGGGCTGGATCAGACCCAGAAGTCCCCGTATGAGGGTGGACTTGCCGGAGCCGTTATCTCCCACCACGCAGAGATAGTCTCCCTTTGCAATCGTAAGGTTCAGATCGGTAAGCACCGATTTTCCCTCATAGCCGAGGGAAACGTCTCGGCAGACGATCAGTTCGTTATCCTTCATGCTTTGCCTCCTGACAGTGGTCGCAGAGCCCGGTCAGCACGGTGCGGCGGGGGTCAATGCGAAAGTGGTGTTCGGAGGACAGATGACGGCAGACCTCCTCCAAGTGCCGGCAGTCCAGATGGACCATCCGCCCACAGCCCTCACACCGCAGCAGAAAGCAGTCGTGGGGATGTCCGGCCTGGGGACAGTATTGGTAGAGCGCCCCCTCCTCCGTGGTGACCTTATGGACCAACCCTTGCTGGGTCAGCTTGTCCAACTGGCGGTAAACGGTTGCCAGCCCTACGGTGAGACCGCCGTGCCGCAGTTCCTCAGAAAGATCGGCAGCGGAGAGACATTCCTCCGCCCGCAGCTGTAAACAGCGCAGTACCGCCTGCTGCTGTTTGGTTTGATAAGCCATCCTTGCCTCCAATATGAAAATGATTATCGTTTTCATATTATAACCGGAAAAACAAACCTGTCAAGACCGTTGCAAAAATTCAAAAAATAAGGTATGGTAGAGGGGAATATAGAACGGCGGCAGTGCCGCCGGGCCAAATATCGAATAGACAAGAGAAATAAAGGAGAAGCAATATGGCTGTTTCTTTGGTGATCATGGCGGCAGGCCTCGGTTCCCGGTATGGCGGCAGCAAGCAAGTGGACGGCATCGGCCCCAACGGCGAAATTCTGATGGAGTATTCCATTTACGATGCCCTGCGGGCTGGCTTTGACAAGGTGGTGTTCATCATCAAGCCGGAAATGCGGGAGATGATGGACGAGCTGGTGGGCTATCTCAAGGAGAAAAAGACGGCGAAGGGCCAGCCGGTGCAGGTGGCCTACGTCTATCAGGACTATACCTCCGTACCGGACTTCTATCACATTCCTGAGGGACGCACCAAGCCCTTCGGCACGGTCCACGCCCTGCTGTGCGCGGAATCCGCAGTGGATGGTCCCTTCTGCGTCATCAACGCCGATGACTATTACGGGGTGGACGCCTACCGGACGATTTATGAGGAATTGGTCAAGCTGCCTGCCGAGGGCAAGGGAACCATGGTGGGCTATCTGCTGAAAAACACTGCCAGTCTCCACGGCACCGTGTCCCGGGGCGTCTGCAAGGTCAAGGACGGAAAACTGGATACCATTCAGGAGGCGCTGAAGGTCCAGCTTTATCCCGACGGACACCTGACGGATCTGGACACCGACACGGACCTGGCCCCGGATACGGTGGTCTCCATGAACTTCTGGGGCTTCATGCCCTCGATCTTCCCGGCGCTGCGGACCTATTTTGAGAACTTCCTCCGGGGGCTGCCTGATGACGCGATGAAGGCAGAGTGCCTGCTGCCGCTGATGGTGGGCGAGGAGTTGAAGGCGGGACGCATGACCGTTTCCGTGCTCCATTCCAAGGACCGCTGGTTCGGCATGACCTACCGTGAGGACCGGGCCCGTGTGGCGGAGGACCTGCGGCAGCTTCACGAGTCCGGCGTGTATCCGCCCTCTCTGCGGGACTGAATAGAAGAATACCCATTGGCCCGGAGGCAGGACGGCGGTCCCGCTTCCGGGCTGATGTCTTTATTGTGAAAAATTTGTCACCAAATTGTTATTGAATTTTTTCCAAATTGTATCGACTTTTTTCGGTAAAAAGTGTCTAATAGGAGATACACTGCGTTTACATAATGTCAAGCGCTGAAGGAAAGGGGGGAATGTGTCCGTGACAGGTAAGCGTATGAGGAAAAATCCGCATGGCTGGATGCTGGCTGCGGTGCTGCTGTTGGCGGCTGCTGGCCTGCTGGCGGTGCATTCCCATCAGACGGCGGCGGTCCCACCGGAGGAGCCGGCACAGGAGGAGCCGTCCGTAACGGTGATCCCCGCGGAACCGGAATTACCGGAATTGCCGGAAGAACCAGTGGAGGAAGACCCTGTCCCGGAGAAACCCTGGGGGCCGGTGGCGGAATCGGCGCCGGTGGATGACAGCTATTTTGACGATGTGGCTTTTGTGGGGGACTCCCGGACTGATGGCTTCCGGCTTTACAGCGGATTGAACCGGGGCACGTATTTCTGCGTTACCGGAGAAACAGTGGCCTCCGCTACGGAACTGGAAAACTGGAAGGGCGAAAATGGGAAAAAGGTCTCTCTGGCAGAGGCCGTGGCCGCCGCAGACTGCGGAAAGATCTACCTGATGCTGGGCGTCAACGAACTGGGCTGGAAGGGGACGGACATCTTCCGGGGCCATGCGGAAAACCTGATTCGCCGACTGAAGGCGGACCATCCCGACGCGGAACTGGTGATCCAGTCTCTGCTGCCGGTCTCAACAGAGCAGGACGCCAAAGGCTCCTATGTCAATAACCAACGGATTCTGGCCTACAATCAGGTGTGGCGGGAGTTGGCAGAGGAAAACGGCTGCGCCTATGTAGATGTGGCGGAGGCCCTCACCGGAGAGGACGGCTGTCTGCCGGAGGAGTTGAGCTTCGATGGCGTTCATCTGAATCGGGCAGGCTGCCGGCTTTGGCTGGACTATCTCCGGACGCACAGCGTAGCGGGGGAAGCACCGAAGAAACCTGCGTCCGCGCAGACGGAACCAGAAGAAGCCGGTCCTGCCCCTGCGCCGTCGGAACCAGAGCAGCCGTGAACGCACGGAGCTGAGACCGTTGGATCAATAAAAAACAACTGCCTGTACCGGGTTTCGAGAACCGGTACAGGCAGTTGTTTTTTATGGGAGAATATGTAGAAAGACGGACGGCTCACGCCGTCCGTCTCTCCGTGTAAGATAGAGAAAAGAGAGGGAAAATAAGATTGGTTGGGATTGCTTCTATGGCTTTATCATACGGTGTGAAAACGGAAAAGTCAACAGGTGATGCCGATTCTTCATAAATTGTTCACAGAATAACAAAACGAATAAATCTGTTCATAAAATGTTCAAAAATACAGGTGAAATATTGGGTTGACGAATGTTTTAACGTATGATAATATTTAGCATACTAAAAATTAGGACACTAAATGTAAAGGAGCTGATACCGATATGAAACCAGCCTGCGGACCGGATTTTTTGGGGCCTTTGTTAGGCCACGCGACCCATCTGGCACGGGAACGGATGGATGCCCGGTTATCCCGGTATGACATGACTCCCTCCCAGACCCATACGCTGCTGTATCTCAGCAGTCACGGCTACACCGCCCCCCAGCGGGATGTGGTGGAACACCTGCGGGTGCGGCCCTCCACTGCCAACGGTATTCTGGACCGGATGGAGGAAAAGGGCCTGATCCGCCGCACGGCGGATGAAAATGACCAGCGGCAGAAGCAGGTCACGGCCACGGAGAAGGGCCGGGAACTGAACAGTCTGGTGCAGGCTGCCTTTCAGGAGGCGGAAGCGGTCATGGTCAAGGGGCTACGGCTGGAGGAGACTGAAGCGCTGCGGCTGCTTCTGTACCGCGTTATCGAGAATTTAGAGGAGGACCGAACCACATGCTGAAAAAACTCGGGCCATACGCAAGGCCCTATTCCAAATGGATCGCGGTGGGCGTTCTGTGCAGCGCTGCCGAGGCTATTTTTGAGCTGCTGATCCCGCTGGTGATGGCGGATATTGTGAATATCGGCATTGAAACGGCGAATCAGAACTACATTCTGCAAAAGGGCCTTCTCATGATGGGGATGGCTGTCATCTCCCTGTGCTTCGGACTGGGGGCTGCGGCATCTTCCTCCGTTGCCGGACAGGGTTTCGGCGCGGAGCTGCGGCGGGCGGAGTATGAGCACATTCAGGATTTTGCCTTTTCCAACATCGAGAAGTTCTCTACCGCGTCCCTTGTGACCCGGCTGACCAATGACGTCAACAATATGCAGATGACGCTGATGATGGGGATGCGGCTGCTGGTGCGGGCCCCGGTGATGCTGGTGGCGGCGCTGGTGCTGTCCATCCGGCTGAGCCGTGACCTGAGCAACGTATTTCTGGTGGTGATCCCGCTGCTGCTGATCGTCATCGCTCTGATCCTCACCAAGGCGGGGCCGCTGTTCCGGTCCCTCCAGGAGCGGACGGACGCCCTGAACCTGGTGGTGCAGGAAAACCTCACCGGCATCCGGGTGGTAAAGTCCTTCGTCCGGGAGGACTATGAGGAGGAGAAGTTCGCCAAGCGCAACGGTGATCTGAAGGAAAGCTCCATGCGGGCCTTCGGTATGGTGGTCATCAATATGCCGGTGATGATGCTGGTGGTTTACAGCACCATCATCGCCGTCATGTGGTTCGGCGGCAAAATGGTCTACGCCGGGACGCTGCCGGTGGGCGACCTGACCGCCTTCTTCACCTATATCACCCAGATTTTGATGTCCTTGATGATGGTTTCCATGATGTTCATGATGATGACCCGGTCCATCGCCTGCGCCAAGCGGATCGTGGAGGTTTTGGATGAGCGGCCCGCCATCACCGACGACAGCGCCAAGGCGGACGCCGCCGTGAAGGACGGCAGCATCGACTTTGACCATGTGTTTTTCAAATACAGTGAGACCAGCCCGGAGTGGGTGCTGAAGGATGTGAACATCCACATTCCCAGCGGGGCTACGGTGGGCATTTTGGGTGGCACCGGCAGCGGCAAGACCAGCCTCATGAGCCTGATCCCCCGGCTGTACGAGGCGCAAGAAGGCACCGTCTCCGTAGGCGGACGGCCGGTGGCGGACTACACCATGGAGCATTTGCGGGAGTCCGTCAGCGTGGTGCTGCAAAAGAACACCCTGTTCTCTGGTACCATCCGGGAAAATCTGCTCTGGGGCGATCCCAACGCCACGGAGGACCAGCTTTGGGCCGCCTGCCGCGCTGCCTGCGCCGACGAATTTCTGGAGCGGATGCCTGACGGTCTGGACACCGATCTGGGACAGGGGGGCGTCAATGTCTCCGGCGGACAAAAGCAGCGGCTGTGCATTGCCCGTGCTATTTTGAAAAAACCGAAGGTGCTGATTTTGGACGATTCCACCAGCGCTGTGGATACTGCCACGGATGCGAAGATCCGTCAGGCATTCCGGCAGGATCTGCCGGGAACCACCAAGCTCATCGTGGCCCAGCGGGTGACGTCCGTCATGGACGCCGACCTGATTCTGGTGATGGATGACGGCGCGGTGGCGGCCCAAGGCACCCACGAGGAACTGATGAAGACCTGCGAGATCTACCGTGAGGTCTACGAATCCCAGCAGGAAGGAGTGAGCATCGGTGGCTGAGAACAATACGAAACGCGGACCGGGCCACGGCCCCGGCGGTCCCCGGGGCGGCTTCCGAAAGCCCAAGGATCTGCGGGGCACCCTAAGCAAGCTCATGGGCTATCTGGGGCGGTATAAGGCGCTGCTGGTGATCGTGGTGATCTTGCTGTTTATCAGCGCCGCCTGCTCCGTGGCAGGCTCCTACCTCATCAAGCCCCTCATCAATGATTATATCCTCCCCGGCGATTTTATCGGCCTTGCCAAAATGCTCTGTGTCATGGCGGGGGTCTATGTTGTGGGGGCAGTGTGCTCCTACGGTTATGCGCGGATCATGGTCCATGTGGCCCAGAACACCGTGGCAAAGCTCCGGGCGGACCTGTTCAACAAAATGCAGAAGCTGCCCCTGAAATTCTTCGATACTCACACCCACGGTGAGCTGATGAGCCGGTACACCAACGATATCGAAACGGTGTCCGAGGCTTTGAACAACAGCTTCGCAAGCCTCATTTCCTGCTCCCTGACTTTTGTGGGGACGGTCGTGATGATGATCGTCCTCAGTCCCATCCTGACGGCCATCACCGCCGTGATGCTGGGGGTCATGCTGCTGGTGGTGAAAACCATCGGCGGCCGCAGCCGCCGGTATTTCGCCGCCCAGCAGAAGGCCATCGGCGCAGTGAACGGCTACATCGAGGAGATGATCGAGGGCCAGAAGGTCATCAAGGTCTTTAACCACGAGGCAGCGGCCAAGGCAGGCTTTACCGGATTGAACGATACCTATCGGGACGCCGCCACCCGGGCGCAGGCCTACGCCGGGGCTATGATGCCCGCCATGGGAAACCTGAGCCACATCAACTATGCTGTCACCTGCTGCATCGGCGGCCTGCTGGCCATCCGCACCGGCGATCTGGGCGGGCTCTCCGCCTTTTTGCAGTATACCAAGCAGGTGAGCCAGCCCATCACCCAGATCTCTCAGCAGGTGAACACCATCCTCTCCGCCGTGGCCGGCGCGGAGCGGGTCTTTGAGATCATGGAGGCGGAGCCGGAGGTAGATGACGGCAAGGTGACACTGGAGCGGGTGAAGGAAAACCCGGACGGCACCATCACTGAGGCGGATTACGACACCGGCGCGTGGGCGTGGAAAAAGCCGGACGGCAGTCTGGTGCCCCTGCGGGGGGATGTGCGGTTCGACCATGTGGTGTTTGGTTACGATGACCGGAAGATCATCCTCCATGACATTTCCCTCTTTGCCAAGCCCGGTCAGAAGATCGCCTTTGTAGGCTCCACCGGCGCCGGAAAGACCACTATCACCAGCCTTATCAACCGGTTCTATGAGATCCAGTCCGGCACCATCACCTACGACGGCATCAATGTTCGGGACATTCAGAAAGACTCTCTGCGGCGGTCACTGGGCGTGGTCCTGCAGGATACCCACCTCTTTACCGGCACGGTGGCAGACAACATCCGCTATGGCCGTCTGGACGCCACCGACGAGGAGGTGGAGGCCGCGGCCCGGCTGGCGGGAGCGGACGGCTTCATCCGCCACCTGCCTGACGGTTATCAAACGGTCCTCACCGGCGAGGGCGGCAGCCTCAGCCAGGGCGAGCGGCAGCTTTTGAACATCGCCCGTGCCGCCTGCGCCAACCCGCCGGTGCTGATTTTGGACGAGGCCACCAGCTCCATCGACACCCGGACGGAAAAGCTCATCGAAAAAGGTATGGACCGGCTGATGGCGGGGCGCACTGTATTCGTCATCGCCCACCGGCTCTCCACCGTCCGCAACTCCAAGGCCATTATGGTTCTGGAGCAGGGCAGCATCATCGAGCGGGGTGACCACGAGGATCTGCTGGCCCAGCACGGCCGCTACTACCAACTCTACACCGGTCAGGCTGAACTGGCGTAAAGAAAAGTCCCGCCATATAGGAAAGTCCCTGCGTACATAGTACGCAGGGACTGAGGCTGTCGATAAAGTAGTAAATTCTCCGCGACGGTAAGGAAGGGTGTGCGCGGGAAA
>ENA-UOJE01000077-UOJE01000077.1-human-gut-metagenome-genome-assembly--contig:-C23-NODE-77-length-124191-cov-11.857962_pt1 | contig 124191 bp, 99 predicted proteins | sample MGYA00242341_ERZ723888 | MGnify/ENA metagenome assembly ERZ723888 | reverse complement strand
TTATGATGAACAAACTATTACTTTGCGCTATGCTCAATATTGCCGCCGGGTGTTCGAAAGACGATGAGCCGACAAATCAAAACGATCAATTAGTCGGCACTGTCTGGCATCAGGATATTAACGAATACCGGGCTTATACTTTTTATTTCGCTATCAATGGAAAATGTACCGAGTCATGGAAAACCTCGGTCGGCAGCGGAACGCTTGACTTGCAAAGAACATTTGAATACAAGGCTCCGAATATCACCATCATAAGCCCGTCGGGTAGTGTCGTGTATTCCGGGACTGTGGACGGTAATAAAATGAAATTAAAAGCAAGCGACCCCGAAAAAGGAGAACTTTTACTAACGAAAGTAAGATAAAATAATTAGCCCGCCGTTCAGTCCGGCGGGCTTTTTTATTCTGCATAGTCTTCCTGTGTCGTCTCGAACTCGATCCGGTAAACCTTCAACCCGTCGGCACGCTGCTCCGGAATGACGCTTTTACGGGACAGGCTGCTGAAAAAATCCATCCCCCACCCTTGAAGGGCGCAATATACTTTGTCCGGCAACTGCATTTTTTCGAGGGCCTTTTGTTTCCACTGCTTCGGCGTGACGCTGGACGTCTCGTCTATCCATGCCTCGAACGCCACGCGAACCGTGACGGTTACTTCGCATTGCTGCACCTTCGCACTCTGGTCTTCGCACTTGTTGAAGCGAACGTCGACCAGGGCGCATGGAAATTCGACAGAAGGAGGCGTTTGTCCTTCCAATTGTCCACTCTCTAAATCGATGTATAATAGTTCCGGCACTTGTGCCGTAAGGCGTTCTTCGACCGCCGAATAAATCTCCGTCATATTTTCTTTATTTAAATGGTTGTTTTACCAGGCTGTTCAGCCGGACGATTATCTTATCGTTCAGTATCGGCGAGTGCCCCATGTATTGTCGTTTGGGGATTTTTATCGTGAGTTTTTTAGCCCTGGCCATCGCAGCCCACTTCCCCGTTTTCGAAATGTCGGGACTCTTGCCGGATGGGTTCTCTTTATGTTCCATCGCCCAAAAGAACCGACGCTGCCTGACCGTCGGGATCTGGATGATCGTTCCACCCTCGTTGTGTATCCTGGCATATTGGACGCGCGGCGATCCGGCTCCGATCCGCACCTCGCGGCTGCTGACCAGCGTCGGACGAATCGTGTTCATCAGCGATCCGCTACGCACCATCAGCGATCCTCCGGAACCCGGCCGTTTAGCTTCAGGCCAGGGTACGCCGTCCCAATCCTTTTTTCGAAAACGCTCCTTATAGTATTCGGTCGCCGTCTCTGCGATCACCTGGGGGGCCGCCTGTTTTATATTCGCCGCCATGCGGTCGATTTTCTGCCGGATCTCTTCGAAAGTTGCCATTTGTATGGAATTTTCATATATTTGCCATAAGTAAACGTGTACGGGTGTAATCGAATCGGTCAGCCCTCGCGGGTGATGGGGACTGTAAAGACTGGATGACCAGCGTATCCGTTTATTAGCCCGCAAGTATGGAAGCCTCCTTAACCGGAGGCTTTCTTCGTATATACCAGCAATCCCCGCCGGTGTTTCGTGATAACCTCTTTTTTCATCCGTAACGGGAACCACGTCCGGACGGTATTTAGTTCTCCATCCGAAATTCGGCAGCATACGACGACTACCTCGTCCCGGTAGTATTTAATCAGCGTGTAATTATCATACGGCTTTCCGGCCCGTTCGTTATTAATCCATACTTCATCGGGATTTTTGAGTATCTGTGACAGGCAGTCGAGATATTCCACCCTGGAGCGGTGCGATCCGGTCGTATGCCGGTCGAAATTAACTTTCTCGATCACGACCTGTCGGTCGTTTCTATCCATGAGCGTTACCTTTCCCTGCCACTGACGCGAATCGAACCATTCGCCGGCCGTCCCTGTGAATCGGGGAACATGCTGCGTAGCGGCCGCCTTACCTTTACTGACTGCCGGCAGCCCGAAATCCGAAGCTCCCAGACGGTCGAGGTATTTAGCCGCCTTGCCGGGGAACTTCCTGATGTAAAACTGATTTTCATCGAACACCTGCGGCAACACTGCCCGGTTCACGCCGAATCCTTGCGCCTTCGCGTTTTTATATTCCGCCGTCTCGAAATATTCGTCCACCCTCCGCCGCATGGCCGCTATGTCTATCCCGGCTACCTCATGCTGCATGCGGGGCACTACGTAGCATCGGCAGTTCCATCCGTTAGGAGGATATATCTTTTTCCAGCGGACATCGTTTGCCGGCAGAATCACCCCGTCGAGCTTTCGATGCTCTTCGCGCACATGGTCGTCTCCTACGGTGCGGTATTCCCAATACGGGAACAATTCAACCTGTCCCATCAGGCGGTTGTAGGTCGCCGTACTTTCGGCGATCAGCCCGGCCGTGTTGTATTCGGTCTGCGCCCATGCTTTATTGAATACTTCGGTTACTTGCCGCGCCTTCTCCATAAACTCGGCCGGGCTCTTGCTGTCGCGGAACAACTGATTCAGTTTCTGCAACTCGGCCAGCGTTTTGGCAGCGGAAAAGTGGTATAAATTCGTCTCCATCGCCGTTTGCGCTACGGCATTTCGATGTCCGTAGTCGAAGCCGTCGTTTCGGGGCCGCCCGGCAAATCCGTGCCCAAGAGCCGCGACGAGCTCCCCCGCAATCCTACCGAACAGCTCGGCGTCAAAATAGGCTGCTTCGCCCCGCGCGACCCGTTTGATCAGGCGCGTATAGAAGTCGTCAGCCGGGTCATCGGCCGGGTTCGTGAGGTGATTGCCATCGGACGCCCCCGTATAGGGGGCTCCGGCGAAAAAACGGAACAATCGGGCAAAAAAAGCGTGGTTCGCGGCATCGGCATCCTCGTCAGGATCGTCCGGGATCTCTTCTTCCGGAATCACCGGCGCAGACTGTCGAAGATGCACCACCTCATCATTTTCATCGGGCTTGGGAATACCGAATGTCTCGTAGATATAGTCCGCCGGTATAGGGACCATGGCGACCGCATCCTTCACCAGCGACATGCGTTCGATCATCGTTACCGTTTCGCCGGCGTCCGGGAATGCGAAATACCCGCCGGAGACCGGATATCCCCGATTTTCAAGGATGGGAAGCAGTTTACGGTTGAGCACGCGCTGCACGAATCGCCGGTCGGCTTTGTGCTTGCTTTCAAGCACCTCCATGTGTACCTCGCCTTGCGCCCTCGACGATCCGTCGAGCGTCGTCATCGTCTGGCCCAATATGCCGATCAGGATCTCCTGAATGCAGGCCACGCGCAGCCGGTCATAGATCGCCCCGTCCCCGGAACTTTTATTGTCTTTGTACTCGATGTCGCTTTCTTTAGGAATCACCGTCCTCCGTAGCGATCCGGACTGCTCCAATGCGCGAATCAATTCCTGCCGTGTCGCTTCGTCATAGTTATTGTATTTGGCAACCTGGAACGGCATACCGAATATTTCGGCATACTCGGCCCAGTCGCCGAACCCGCCGCGCTTGTAAATCACATACGGCGCGGCTTTCAGGATAAGTCCCAGGTCGTTATTCTTCCCCACCTCGATAAACGAATCGTTATCCAAGTACGACGGGCCGCCGTCGTCCGACTCGTTCAATGCGATCTGTTTGGTCGCCGGCCTGATGTGCTTACGAGGAATGGAATTAAAAGAGAATCCGTCGGAGAAGTCAAATTCGAGCAAGCTGATTCCCCAGAATTTGGCCTGCATGATCTCGGTCAGCATGTCCTCGAATTCGGGCGTATCCATCAGGTCGTCGATCTCCGCGACCGCTTCGCCGTTTGGGGACTTGAACACCAGTTCGGCATTGGTGATCGCTTCGATCCGTTTGTCGATGGCGTCCGACAGGATCGGGTCGAGCATCAGGTCTTCATACAGGTTGTACAGCGCTTTCCGCTTTCCCCGGTCGGCCGCTTTCAAAGCGCTGCGCCAAGTATCGATATCGGCAGTGTTTCGGGGGACGGGCTGTATGGTGATGTTGTTTATCACCAAATTCTGGGATTGTTGTTTCGGGGCGTTATTTTTACGTTTTACGGTCATGGTGGGTCTATGTGTTAAATTCAAAGTCAGATTTGAAATTAAAGGCGATTAAAGGGCGATTAAACGACTTTAGAAGTGCTGCGCCCTCTTGGGATTGGACGAATAGTACACGAGTCCGCCCTGCGTCTCCGCATCTTCGGTCTTCGGCAGGTCTGGGGACACGTCGCCGCGCTGCACCGCTTTAAGCCATTCAACGGCGCGATCGTAGCGTTTCTCGCGCCGGTCGTAATGAATGCCCGGCGAGGTCAGGTTAATCAGGTGGTACGTGGCGATATCTTTTATGAATATCAGCAGCAGATCGTTGCGTTCGGCCCCTTCCGCCCGGAAGATCCGCTCCGTGTCGAACCGGCCGAGATAACCTTTCGCTTCAGCGACCGCGCCGTCGATGGCAGCGGCTATGATCGTATCGTCGCCTCGTGTAATGAGATCCTGCAATTCGTTGCGCAGGTGGCTCTGTAAATCCTCTTTAGTCAGAAACATATCAGTATCTTTTTGTGTTTCGCGGGCGCGGAATGCTGGTGATCCGCGAGTTCCGCGACGTTATTTTTTCCCGGATAATAAATACGCCTCCCTCGGTGGCGTCGACGCCGTCGCACGGAGCCGAAAGTTTTGGATTCACGGCCTTAAATTGCTCTTCAAGCCGTTTCATGTGGGGATTGCCGCGCTCATCCTCGTTGAATACCAATCCGCCCGTTCGCACGAGCGGTTCGAGCGTGCCTTCTATGCGGGAGAATTTGTCGCCTTTTTTTCGGTCGTCAGGCGTTACGCAAAGGGCGTTTCCGTCGCGGCGTCCGCGCTCGGCGAACTTCGGCATGAATACCTGTTCGTAAAAAGGGGTTTGGAGGCTGTTGTTTTCGATATACCAATACACAGGGGCCTGTCCTCCGACATACGCCTTCAGATCGTAAAACCACTGGATAAAGGTGTCGGTGGTGGCGTTGTCGACAAAACAGTTCAGCACATAATAACGGCCTTCGCAGAAGCCCATCAGTATGACGGCCTTCGTGCAACTGCCTTTCTTGTCCTTGTTCGACGTGGCGGGGTCGGCGTAGGCTACCAGGAACGGAAATTTTCGCAGTGCGGGACAACGATCCCAGCGAATTTCCTTAAAAGTCTTCCCTTCCTGGATAGGGTTGTTGAAATACTCCCCTTGCTGGGCTTTAAGCGAGATCTTGCTTAGGGCGCGATCGATGTCTTCCTCGCTGTTTTTGCTCGGCCACACAGAGCGGCCGAACTCGTCCCGGATGTTAATAACGTCGGCGTGGTCGGCCATTTCGATGGCTCGCAGCATACAACAGTTCTCGGCGATAATGTTTCCGCAAAAGATCACCAGCAGCGGCGTGGAGATCGACCGCGTAGCATAAAGCGCCCTTTCGAGCCAGTCCCATTTCTTATTCACGATATCCGGGTTCAGGCAGTCGGCGTCCGTATCGAAGTCGTCGATCAGCAGTACGTCCGGCCGCATCTCTTCGTTGCGCGATCCGCGCGGCGACTGCCCGGCTCCGACGGCCCGAAATGCGGCCCCTATGCGCAGACGGAACTCCCCCGACTCCCAATTGCCGGGCATCTTCTGTTCTCCGTAATCGTTTATCAGCCGTTCGTTGCATTCGAAAAACGCCCGGTACGGAGCCAGCAGCCGCTCGGCATTGTCCTGGCTGTTCGATGTGAGGATGGCATTACGCTTACGACGGGTCATAATCAAGTAGCACACCTCCATCATCGTGCGGGCGCTCTTGGCCAATTCACGCGCCCAGGCCCGCGCTTCGTACCACTCCGGATGCGCAACGACGCGCCGGGTGGCCTCGCATTGGAAAGGCGCGGGTTCGGCAGTGTAAAACTTCTTGAAATAGTATTTAAACCACTTTTCGGGATCGGCTTCCAGGCGGCGAATACGGCGCAGTTTATCGGCCTGACTTTCGAAAGGATCGACCTCCAGCCCGGCATTAAAACTTCGTAGGAAATCGTACCAAAATTGATACGCCTGTTTATCGGTCACCTGTGCTGTCATCGCATCGCCTCTTTAATGAAAGCATCGTACAACGGCAGGAAACGGATCGCCGCTTCGGAATCGATTTGCCGCAACCACACGAGGAATTGCTTTCCGATTTCAACTTTCTGCGCGATCCCCGTTTCCGTCTCCAGTTTTTTGATCGCATTGGTCAGTTTGACAATGGTGTCGGCCTCACGGCTGGATATGTAGCGTTTGGTCTCGTCTTCGCGGCTGTCAACGGCCTGCCGCAAGGCCGATATCTGATTATACAACCAGGCCAACTGGCTTTCTTTCGAGGTCAGTAGCGAGACCTTCAGATCCTCCCACCTTTCCTCCCTAATCCATTTGCCGATGGTCTGCGGCGTCGATCCGACCCGCGCGGCGATCTCTTTATTCGTGATGGCGTCTTCGGTCAGGTAGAGCTTCTTTGCGAACTCTTTCTGCTGGCTCCGGGATAACTCTTTCATGTCCTTTTTTCTGCAAAAGTGAACCGTTTTAATCCCGTGTAAAAAAATAGTTTAAACCATTGTTACACAATTTTATAACTACTGATTTTCGCCCGAATATTGCCAAAAAAACAAGGCAATGACTCAAACGTATATCGACGCGATAAATCCCCAGAGTCAGGTAGCGGAAATGCACCTGTACGGCTCTATCGGCAATAAGATCGACGGCGACTTATTCGCCAGGGAACTGGCTTCATTGGATCGGCAATGCAACCAGGTCAACATCCGGGGTAACTGCCCCGGCGGAGACGTGCTTCAGGGCATGAGCATCGTATCGGCGATACTGTCGATGGTCACGCCCGTGCACGTCTATGTCGACGGCATCATGGCCAGTATGGGGGCCGTGATCGCCGTGTGCGCCGACCGCGTCATCATGCAGGACTTTGCCAAGCTGATGATTCACGATCCCTTCTTCTCCGACAACGGCGCTATGACGGCGAAGCAGCGCAAAATGCTCGATAAGATCCGCGATATGCTGCTCGGCGTATTGATGCGCCGGGGCAAAAACGAAGAGGAGATCTCGCGCCTGATGACCGAGGAAACCTGGTTCTCCGCAAAGGAAGCCCGCGAGCTGAACCTGTGCGATGAAATTCTCGCTTCCAACCGCGCCGAATCCTTTCTAAGACTAACCCCTCAGCAGATCATTACACAGATCAGCGCAGAATATCAACCACAAAATCAAAATGTTATGAATCTTACCAATGAAGCGGCCGAATTGCTGAAACTCAAGGCCGAAGCTACCGAGGCGGAGGTATCCGCCGCCGTCGTCGCCCTGCATGGCCGGGTTGCGACCCAAACCAAACGGGCCGACGACGCCGAACAGCGGGCGAAAGCGGCTGAAAACGAACTGTCCGAAATCCGTAAAGCCCAGGCCGAGGAACGGAAGAAGGAGGCCGAAACCCTGGTCGCCACCGCAATCAAAGACGGGCGCATCAACGCTGCGGCCCAAGAGTCCTACCTGGCCCTGTTCGAAAAAGACCACGAAGCGGCGAAAACGGCTCTCGCGTCTATCCCCCGCCGGACGAATATCGCCAATCAGATCGGCGGCAAAGACGCCGCCCCGGAGCGGCAGGCGAAGCTCGAAGCCATGAGCTGGGAACAGCTCGATAAGGGCGGCTTCCTGGCCGACCTGAAAGCAAACAACCGCGACCTGTACGACCGGAAGTTCGAGGAACGGTTCCATCGCAAACCTTCAAAACAGTAATAAAAAATGGCAGTAGAAAGAGAAATTTGGGAAGGCGACATCGTCGAGAAGTTGTACGCCGAGAATCCCCACCTGAGCCTGTGCGTCAACGCAGACCAGTATGTTTTAGCCGGGAAAGTAGTGCACATCCCGCAAGCCGGCGCAGCCCCCGATGTGGTAAAGAACCGTTCGTCGCTGCCGGCGGCCGTGAAAAAGCGTACCGACACGGACATTACTTATCCGCTGGATGAATACACATCCGATCCGGTGCATATCTCCAACGCCGAAACTATCGAACCGAGCTACGACAAACGTATGAGCGTTATGGCGGACACGCATATGGCGCTGAATGAAACGGTCGGCGTAGTGACGATCCGCAACTGGGCTCCGAGCGGTTCGGCCCGCATTATCCGCACGTCGGGCGAAGCCGTCGCAGCCCACATGCCCGGTGCGACCGGTATGCGTAAAAAGTTCCTCAAGGCCGAACTGAAAAAGGCCCAAAAGCAGATGAACAAGGACAACATCCCTACGTCGGATCGCTATGCCATGTTCGACGCCGATATGATGGATCAATTGACCGACAGTCTGACCGATTCCGAGTACAGGGATTTTTCCCGCGCTTACGACGAAAAAAACGGCGTGGTCGGTAAACTCTTCGGCTTTACTATTCTTTCGCGCAGTTATGTGCTGGGGTATAACGGTTCCGCAGCAATCGAGCCGGGCGGCGAGGGTAATTCTCCCGACTGTGCCGCCGTGCTGTGCTGGCATAAAAATTCCGTCGAAAACGCTCTGGGGCAAGTGAAGTTCTTCGAGGACGAAGGCAATCCGCAATACTACGGGGATATCTATTCCGCTCTCGTGCGTATGGGCGGCCGCATCCGCCGCGAAGACCAGAAAGGCGTCGTAGCCATCGTGCAGGATCTCGTTACCGAAGCGTGGAAGACCGGCGAGGAGTACAAGGCTGACGCTTTCGTAACCAACGACGGCAAGACCTATGTCTGCGTAGAGGATCATACGGCTTCGGCCGCATTCGCTACGGACGCCGCGAAATGGGAGGAGATCGTATAGCATGGAAACCTGGATAACCGCTCTTGTCGCTCCGGCGACCCTGTTGATACTTACCTGGATAACCAACCGCACGGGCCGGCGCATCGACGAGACCCAGAAGCTCGTAACGCTTTTGCAGCAGGAGATCGGCCGGTTGAACATCAAGATCGAAAAGTTGGAAACAAAGGTCGAGACTCGCGACGAGGCGTTGGAGCGCAAGAGCATAATTATCCAGGAGGCTTTCAGATGCCGGACGCCTTCCAGCAAATGTCCGGTGCTTATAAAACAATCACAATTAAACGATTATGCACAAAACAGCACGGGGACTGCGCAACCGCAATCCGGGCAACATTCGCCACAATGCGACCCGCTATCTGGGGGAGATTGCGGGGACGGATAAATCCTTCAAGACCTTTTCCGCGATGCCCTGGGGGTATAGAGCCATGTTCGTGGCGCTATATACCTACCAACGGCGATACGGGCTGAATACGATCACCGGGTTGATCCGGCGGTGGGCCCCGTCCAACGAAAACGATACCGAAGCGTACATCGCAACGGTATCCCGCGACAGCGGAATTCAGCCTACGACCTGGATCAACACCCAGCATCGGGATACGATGATCCCGATCGTAGCGGCGATGAGCCGCGTGGAAAACGGAGTGTCGGCCGATATGTCCGAAGTCGATGCCGGTTGGGAATTATTTGAAAAACACAAACCATGAAAACATTGACTGTCATCATTTTGTCGCTATTATTTGTAGTCGGATGCTCCAGATCTGTAATCCCGGTAAAATCGGAAACGGATCGCCGAAAGACCGAACGGATCATCGACACCGTGACAAAAGTCGTTCCCGACAGCGCCTTGATCCGCGCTCTTTTGGAATGCGACAGTCTGGGACAGGTGCATATCCGCGACCTGTACACCGAAAACGGGCGATTGGTAAAACTCAATATGGAATTACGGGACAATCTGCTGCGACTACGGGCCCAAGTGGAATCACAGGAGCGGGTGCGGGAAGTAATCCGCACCGATACGATCTACGAATATATCGAAGTTCCTGTGGTCGTCAAAGATCCGGTCGTCGAATACCGGCTCCGGTGGTGGCAGAAGTGGCTCTTATGGATAGGAGTGTTCTACCTGGTTCGTATCGGAGTCAAAGTCTTTCTGAACTGGAAGCAAATCACATTTAAAAACCTTTTAAAAATCTTTTGACCATGATTAAAAAAGCGATAGGACTGAATGAAGAAGGTATCCTGCTGGCCGATATGACCGAGGACGGCGCAATTCCCGCCGAAGACAAATTCAAAGCCCTGGGGAAAACCTACAAAGACACGGCCATCCTCGAAACCGAAGAAGGCGAAACGGTTGCCTGTGAGTGTGAAGAGGACGACGACCCCGAAGACGAAATCTATATTCCCGGCGGCACGACGCTGAAATATTCGACGTCCGATCTCGACCCGGAAAGTTGCCATAAAGCCCTCGGTGGCGAATTGTCGGTCGATAAAAAGACTTGGGACGCTCCGGATAGTTTTCGTCCGAAAGAGGTGTTTGTAAAATATACCACCAAATCCGGACTTCAGGTGACAATCAACCGGGCTAAGATGTACACCCGTATCAACTGGGCCATCAAGAAGAACGGTTACGGACTACTGGAACATACTCTCAAAGTATTGAAACCGAAAGCGGCAGGAGTAAAGAAGATGCAAGTGGTCGATACATCAATTACCGAATCCGAAGGCTAACCCTGCGAATTATGAACGAGCAGCACATTCAAATTCAGGCTGCCGATACGATCTTACGCAAAGGAGTGCGGGTTCCGGTTCTGGCCCCGCCTCTTTTGTTTCGGATCTTCGGCAAACGCCGCATGAGCATTACCCTGAGGCAACCTTCGTTCAACGGCCTGCTGATTATCAGCCGCCTGGTCGTCGAAATGGGGCTCTCTCCGGATGAATTCAAAGACCTGACCACTGCCGAATGCTATAAGCTGATCGACCGGCACGGCGAAAAGGTGGCGCAGATAATCGCCGTCTCCGTCCTCCGCTGGCCGCCTCTTATTTGGGGATACAAACGGTTCGCCCGTTGGATGGGATGGCGCATCGAGCCGGCGCTGCTCGCCTATGCCCTGCATTTGGTGTTGACCCTGAACGACGCAGGGGATTTCATAAATTCTATCAGATCGGTAACGGAGCGGCTTCCGAACCTTCTGAGTCCGAGGAATCAGGGGAGCATCGGGGACGAGTAGTCGGCCTCCATAGCCCCTGGGGTATGTTATACCAGCTTAGAAAAGACCTGCACCTGTCCCGGTGGGAGGTCGCCTGGGGAGAATCGTGGATCAATATCGCCATGATGCTGGACGACGCTCCGCATTATGTTTCCCGCTCCGATCACGCCCGGCCCGCCGAAGAGATGAGCGACGATGACTTGAAAAAATTCGCAAATGAACTGAACCGATGTCAGAAGAGATAGACATTCGCTTTTTACTGAACTCCCCCGAGGTGGAACGGGAATCCAAGCGTACCCAGGATGCCATCACGGGTATTGAGAAGACGGCCAGGTCGACAAGTAAGACCATATCGTCGTCATTCTCCGAGGCTTCGATCCCTGTCGAAGACCTCACCGAGAACCTCCGTATCCAGAAGCGGGTACTCAAGGAGCTTGAAGCTCAGTATAAAAAGGAGGCGAAAAAGGTATCCGGGATGGCTCCCGGCGCAGCAAAGGTGGAGGCGGAAAGACAGTTGGCCTTTTCAAAACAGGAGATCGAAGACGAGAAAAAAGCCCTTACGGAACTCGAAGCGATTCAGAGTCGGTATAAACAGTCCGCCGAGTCGATGCGGACGAAGATCCGCAAATTGAAGGAGGAGATGTCGGGCATGGTCGAGGGTACGGACGAATACTACCGAAAAATGCGCGAGTTGGGGACCCTTCAGGATCGATACGGCGACATTTCCAAGCAAGGACAGATCTTCGCCGACGACCAGAAGAACATCCGTGCAACGACCGAAGTGATCCAGGGACTTTCCGGAGTCATGTCCGCAGGAACCGGCGTAGCGACGCTGTTCGGAGCCAGCCAGGAAAATCTCGCCAAAATCCAGGCTCGGCTCCAGGCAGTGATGGCTATCTCTATCGGCGTGAACCAGGTGGCCCAGGTGGTCAACAAAGATAGCTACTTTACGCATATCGCCCTGGCTAAAGCCAAAGACATGGTGACAGCGTCGACTACGCGCCTGAGCGTCGCGCTGGGTATTTCGAACGCGGCGGCGAAAACCCTGATGGCAACTCTAACCCTCGGCCTTTCGCTCGCCATTGCAGGCCTGGTCGTTCTGATTAACCGGATGAACAAATCGAAGGCCGAAGCGATGGCTAAAGACGCCGAACTGCACAATCAGGTGGTGAAGACCCGCATCGAGATCGCGCAGGAGTCGGCCGAAATCGACAAACAGTTCCAGGCCCTCGAAAAAGCGAAGGCGGGTACGAAAGCTTACGAAGCGGCGAAGAACAAGATCCTCACCGGCTACGGGAAATACTTGCAGGGCCTGTCGGCCGAAATACGTACTCTTCAAGACGTTGAAGGCGCATATAATGCCGTAAAAAAAGCGGCTGTTGACAGCGCCAATGCCCGCGCCCGCACCGCATTCGTTTCCGAAGCTTCGCAAAAGGCTAACGAGAAGATGGCGGCGGCGATGGGTTCGATCCGTGAGGAGATCGTGAAATCGTATGACAAAGAGTTTCTGGAGAAATTTCCCGATCAAATCACGTCGATCATGGCCGAGATTACGGATGCGCTTATGCAACCCGACAGAAATTCACGGCAGAAGTTCATCGACGCAGGAGCTATTCTCGAAGATTACGGCTTTGGGAAAATGGCGATTCAACGCGTGCTGCGGGGATGGGATCTTCTGACGACAGACGTTAAAAGCAGCTATGTTCAAGACTTCCATTTAGCTCTGGAAGAGTTAAACGGCGTCGAAGAAGTGGCCGAACGCGTGTTCAAGACGACCACGCCGAGCAACGAAGAGATCGCTAAAAACAAAGCTTACTGGACTGAGCAGCGCGACAGCGCGCAGGCTGCGCTCGACGCTATGAACGAAACCAAAAAAGGGACGGCCGAATGGAACGAGCAATACAAAAAACTCGCTCTTGCCAACCAAAAACTCAAATTATGGGACTTCGCAGCCGACCCGTCGAAATTACAGTCCAAACTCGGCCAAACGGCATTACAGGCACAGATAGAACTCGAAAACGCCAGAGCCGGAGTAATGAGGGACGGAAAGGAAAAGCGACTCGCGCTGGCCGAAAGCGAATACCGGCAGCGTCTTGCCGTCATAGACAAAGAGGAAACGGATCTTAAAGCACGATACAAAGCCCAGGGGAAAACCATATCGCAGGAAGAGAAAGATTCCTTTGCAGCCCGCCGGAAGATCGCCGATACCGAACGTGCGAATAAACGGTTCGACGCTGAGTACGACTACTACAAACAGACCAAAACGCTGTACGATGAACTGGCCGACGTATTCCTGACCGACGAGCAGCGCAAAACCAAAGCGATCCGCGACCGGTTCGACGAAATGCGAAACCGGGTAAACGACAGCGTACTGTACGACGGCATGGACGAGGGTGCAGCCGGCAAGCTCTACGCGCGAATAGACCAGGCGCAGCAACAGTCCGAGTTAGACGAAGCGCTCAAGCAGTTCAAGACCTATCAGACTCAGGTCGAAGAGACGGTACGCGACCACAATGACCGGATCGTCCGCCTCCGTGCGGCCGGCTACGAGGCCGAGGCCCAGGAAGGGGAACGCCAGCGCGACAGGGCTTTACGCCAACTCTCCGAAGCCATGCTTCAGGAAAGCGACTTGTGGGTTCGTCTTTTCGGCGATCCGGCGACTAAAACGGTCGCTCAGATCAAAACCCTGATCGACGAGACCCGGAATCTTTATGACTTTCTTCAGGGGAAAGAGGGCGCAATGAAGCCTATTGGATTTACTGACCAGCAGTTGGAAGACTTGAAAAAAAACCCGGAAGCGCTCAAGGCCATCCAGGATGCGATCAGGAAATTGAAACAGGAACTCGGACAGAAAAGCCCGTTCGACCAATTTGCAAACGAAGTTAAAACGGGCGTCGACCTGATAAAAAAGGCATTCGGCGCAGATGGGAAAGGGATAAGGGATGTGTCCGGAGGAGTGACTGTAATTAACGACGCTTTCAGGGCATTTTCTCCGACACTCGAAGAATTCGGTAAAGACCTGTCGAACATCTTCGGGGACGAAGTAGGCGAGGCCATCCAACAGGCCGTCCAGTTAGGCCAGGCCGTAGGCGACGCCGGTTCGGGTATCGCAAAAATCGTTTCCGGAGACGTCGTCGGCGGAGTAATGAGCGTCGTTAAGGGGATCGGTTCCGTTTTCACGATGGGCCGCGAAGCGGAAAAACGTCATCAGCAGGCGCTCAAGGAGATCGCCGACGCGAGGATCGCCCTGCAACGCGAATATAACCTTTTATTGCTCGAACAAAACCTTTTATACGAAGAAGGGAAAAACGCTTTCGGCACGAACGAACTCGGCCGGGCCACTAATGCCCTGTGGTTATACAGGCAGGCGATAGCCGATTACAAAAAAGAGTTAAAAGGTGAAGCCCCGACGCAGGGATTGTTCGAAAAACTAATCGGCAAGTACAGCAAAAGCTATCAAAACAAGCTCGACGCTTATAATAAAGGATACGGGGCCCTCGCAGACGCGAAGATTGTCACCGGGCACAAGAAGACCGGATTATTCGGATGGGGAAAGGGAAAAGACGTGTATAGCAGTATCCTCGAAGTGTACCCGAAACTGGTCGACAGCACGGGCCGCCTGGACGTTGCTCTGGCTCAGTCTATCCTGGACACCCAGAAAATGGACGACAGCACCCGAAACCTGGTGCAGTCGCTTATCGACTTACAAGAACAGGCCGATGCCGCACGCGAAGAGTTGAACGCTTACATACAGGAAACCTATGGCGATCTGGGCGACGGCATTATGGAAGCGCTCGTCGGCGGCGTCCGCTCCGGCACGGACGCATGGCTGGAATTCGGGAAAACCGGGGCAAGCGTGTTGGAAGATCTCGGCAGGCAGGCAGCCTACTCGCTATACCTGAAAAACGACTTCGACAAGCTGCAAAAGGACTTGGAAGCCGTTTACGGAAGCGATAAAAGTGAGAAGCAGATCGCTTACGACGCAATGGACGTCGTCGATAAGTTTTATGACACGGTCAGCGGGAAAATGGATCAGGCGGAAGACTGGCTAAAGTATTGGCAGCAGCGGGCAAAGGACAGAGGATTCGATCTATGGGCCGAAGACCAGAGCGCGAAAAAGGAAGGCTCGTCCGGTCAGCTTCAGGCACAGATGACCGAAGGGACTGCATCGCAACTCGTCGGCCTCTGGAACATGACCGCGCTGGATATTCGGGCCCTAAAAGAGATTATATCCAACAGGGAGCCTGTTCTGGGGAAAATTCAATTAGACGTGCACCAAATCCTGGTGACGACCATTTTGATCGAACAGCACACCCGCGCCACTTCCGAAAACACGAAGGCTACGGTAAATGAATTAAAACAGGGGTTTCAGCAGATGAGCCGAAGGTTGGATGAAATCGCCGCGAACACGAAAGCAAACGGCAGCAGAAGATAACTATGTACACGCTTGACGGAACCGATATCAGAAATTTCGGCGCGGTCGCGGCCCGTAAAGGGGAGCGTATCGCCCTGGAAGGCGTGTTCTCTTTTCCCAAGAGGAAAGGAACTACCGAACGCAACTGGCTCACCCAGATCGAACCTTTCGTCGATGCGGAAGACCTGGAATTCGACGGACGCGCCATGACGCTGAGCGTGTGGCTTAGGGGGGATTCATGGGTTCAATACAACGACCGTTTAACAGCGTTTAAAAATGCCTGTATCGCCTGCCGAACACTCGCTACGGAATATGCGTCATTCCCTGTCGTACTCAAGGACTCGGTGGAAGTGGAAGAGTATATCGGCCACAACCGGGCCTTCGTATCGGCTACTTTTTGGCAGGAAACCGTACAGTTTCCCGCACTGACAGCACGGCCTTCCGGCGGCGACGGTTATCGGATCGACGGGTTTAGCCTGCTTACAGACTTCGGGATCAGAGTTTATAAACGGCAAGACAATAACGATGTGGGGAAACGTATCGAAACCGATACGACCGAACCTTACACCCTTACGCAATACCGAGACAAAGGTACTGCCACCTTTAAATGTTACCTACGCGGCGAATCCTTTGCCGATATGTATGCCAAGATGACCCGGTTTCATGCTCTGTGCGCCTCTTCGGGACTCAGGACGCTCCGTCTTCCGGATGGAGCCGAGCTATCGGGTTATGTGAAAGACGGATTTACGGCCAAAGCCGAACACCGTACAAAAGTCTCTTTTGATTTTAAACTACGATTAATATGATAACCGTATTTAGAAATACCGACGCAACAGAGGACATTGTTTGCACCGTCTCCGATGATAATGCCACTTACTCGGCAGCTTTGATGGGTAAAGACGAGATTGTGGTCGACGTCGTCACTCAGGCCGTATTGCCGGTATCCGTACTCGACTATATACGCTACGACGGATACGCCTACACGCTTAACCGGCAGCCAGAGTTTACGAAAGAGGCCGATGTGAAGTATCGCTATAACCTGGTTTTCGAGGGAGCTATCTATAACCTGCTCGATAAGGGCTTCGAGCACCCGATTACCAAGCAGACACGATTCACGTTGACTGGAACGCTGCGCGATTTCGTACAGCTTGCGGTGGATAATGCCAACCTGACCGATTCGGGCTGGAGCGTGGGCGACGTACCGGATACCCCGCGTAAAAACATCGTATTCGAAAGTATGACGGTGGGTGACGTCCTGGATAAACTGGCGACCGAGTTCTCGGTCGAATACCACGGCCTCGGCAAAAGGATCAGTTTTTATGACCGCTATGAAAATATCACCCAAATTGTTTTCAAGCAGGGCATGGGAAACGGCCTTTTCACTTTAACCCGGCGCAACGTAGACTCCGAAAACACCGTCACGCGGGCCGTACTGTATGGCGGCACGAAAAACCTGCCTCTGGGCTACCGCAACGGATCGGAGTACCTGCGCTGGGCCGACCCAGCTACCGGAAATATGTACGTCGAGAATTTCAGCGACTATCCGAAAGTCGTAGAGCGTGACGTTTATTTCGACGATGTGTATCCGCACTTCGAGGGCGGGCTGGACGGAGTACGGGGCGATCATCACGAAATAGTCCGCTGTGCGGCCATCGACTTCGATGTGAACGACTATATGATCGGGGACGTAAAGGCGAAGATTAACTTTATAACCGGAGACCTGACAGGGAATGACTTCGAATTCAACTATAACCATGCAACCCATGAGGTAACGCTAATCCGCAAAGAGGACGATACCGTCCTACCGGACGCCGAGGGCAACCGGCCCTTAATTCCTAACGACAATAAACGCCCGCAAATCGGCGATCAGATCAATTTTACCGACATCGCCATGCCGCAGGCGTATGTTACCCGTTTTGAAAACCAACTACACGACAAGGGGGTCGAATGGCTGGCGATCAACTCTCAATTGCGGGTGAAGTTCGAGTTATCCATCGACCACCGTTACCTACGGCGCGAGGGAATCTCGCTCAAAATCGGCGACGTCGTGCGGATTCAGGTTCCTGAAGACGGCATAGACCGCCAGTTGCGCATCATATCCCTGGAAAAACGGCTGAAGGACGGTTCCATCACCTGTGAAGTATCCAACTTCCTGCGGCATAGCTGGGAAAAAGAGGTGGAAGGCAAATTGATGGCCGCCCGCGATAAAGCCGAAATTATTCGCTCTGAAGTATTGTACGATCTGAATGCGTCGAAGGAATGGACGGCGCGTCACTTCGCGCGTTTAGCAGGGGGAAACCGACTTTCAGGAGACCAGGATATTGAAGGAAACGTCAAAGTCACAAAGGATATATCCGGAGACAATATTCATGCGGAAAAGGACATTTCCGCCGGTCGGAAAATATCTGCCCAAGCTGGTGAAATCGTTGAAATAACCTCCGAAAACATCGAGACCGCAATCCTAAAAGTTCTCGACAAGATCATCGCTAAAGACCAAACGCTGTCCGGGAAGATCTCGTCGGCCGACTTCCTGTCCGGGCTGCTGGGCTACGGCTGGCTCATCGACAGCGCGGGCCGCGCCGAAATGCACTCGCTAACCCTTCGGGAATCGTTGGACGTACCCGAACTGCGTTACAACCGGGTTCAGCTCATCGGTTCCGAAATGTGGGTGACCGAAGGCGGCATAATATCGGACGTGCAGTCTTCCGGCAGTCAGTACGTCGTCACGCTGAAGCTGGAAGAAGGCGACTTGAACCCGTTCCGCCCGGCCGACATCCTGAAAGGCATTTACCATACCGGCACGGGATTCCAGACGGTGATGCTGCGCGTCGACGCGGTGTCCGACGACGGCGCGATGACCGTCACCCCGAGGTATCCGCAACTACTTCCGCAGAAGTTTATGGACGTCGCCCGCATCGGCAACTTCACCGACAAAGAGCGCCAGCGCAGTATCCTGATCTCATCGAAAGATGGCCGTATCCTGATCCTGGGGGACGTCGACGGCTGGGACGTCCAGCCCCGGATGGTCAAGATGATTTTCGGGGACACGTCCGGATTCATCCACCCCGAATTCGGCGATATGTCGGGTTATAACGCTTTTCTGGAAAACATCCTGATGACCGGCCGGATCTACCAGAAGTCCGCCGACGGACAAACGGTGAAACCCGTGCCGGTCAACAAAGGGGCATGGGAACCGGGTTCTTACTATTATTACGACGAAGTGACCCGTAATGGCTGCCTATGGCTGTGCACGGCCGATTCGACCACGGCGGAGCCGGCCGAAGGATCGCCGGACTGGATCAAACGGGTGGATAAAGGGGCCGATGGAGCAAAAGGCGATAAGGGCGACAAAGGCGATCAAGGTTTACGGGGATTGCAGGGAGAAAAAGGCGACCGGGGTATTCAAGGAGAAAAAGGAGCCGATGGCCTCACATCCTATTTTCACATCAAATATTCTCCCGTAGAGAATCCTACTGCGGCCCAGATGACCGAAGAACCGGACGTTTACATCGGCACGTATGTGGACTATACGCCTGCCGATAGCGACGATCCGTCGAAATACGCATGGATGCGGTTTCAAGGGCTGCAAGGGGACGCCGGCGAAAAAGGTATCCCCGGCGTAAACGGAGCCGATGGGAAAACCTCGTTTTTGCATATCAAATATTCGGACGACGGCCAGACGTTTACAGCCAATAACGGCGAAACTCCGGGCGCATGGATCGGACAGTATACCGATTTCACGGAGGCCGACAGCAGCGTATTTTCGAGATACGCTTGGACGAAAATAAAAGGCGATAAAGGGGACAAAGGCGATCCCGGAAAAGACGGTATCCAGGGAACCCCCGGCGCAATCCTTCGTTCCCGCGGCGTATGGAAGCCGTCGGAAGTGTATATCCGGTCTGCCGAGTTTATCGATTGGGTCGTATATGGGCCGCAGAAATACCGCTATGTGGTCAAATCCGGCGTCGCTACCGTTCCTGCCGGTATTCTACCTACGAACACCGCCTACTGGACGGCCTTCAACGAAATGGAACCGGTGGCCGCGCCGATGTTCCTCGGTGAAACGGCCTCTTTCGATGTGGTCGGATCGCAGGCGATCCGTGTGCTGGAGGAGGATTCGTCCGAATACGGGTGGATGCTGACCGGCGGGAAGATCTTGCATACCCGGACGGGGCTGGCGCTGAGTGCGAGCGGGAAAATCGAAGCCCCCGACGGATTGGCTATCGAAATGTCCGGAAAAAGTTTGGAGGAATGGACGCAGCAGAAAGCCGACGCCGCGAAGCAGGCCGCCATCGACGCCGCCGCTGCGGATGCGGCCGATAAGGTGAATGCCGTACGGATCGGTTCGGTGAATCTGATCGACGGCAGTGAGGAAATTACAATTACAGCACATTCAAGTCAAACGCACACATATAAAGCTTTTCCTCTTCACATTCGACCTGGGGATGAATTTGCATTATCCGTTGAATCCATTGAGATATTGGCTGGCGCTCCAGAAGGATTTACTGTGAATATTGTCAATTCGACGTATAATAAGTTGTTGGCACTTGGTGAGTTAACACTTGACAAAAGAACGGCTGTCTATAAGATTCCGGAAAATGTAATAGAACAAGACGGTTGGTTTCTGATGTACGCGGGGGAATCGGGAAAAACCAACGGGGTTTCGGTCACCTACCGCGAAGCCATGCTTGTCAAGGGCAACCGCCCGGCTTTAACGTGGTCGCCGTCATTGAATGACCAGAAGGAGTACTCGGACAAAGCCCTGGACGCCTTGGCCGATATCGCCAACGACGATAAGCTGACCCCCAATGAAAAACAGGACGCCAAACGGGAATGGGATATTATCCAGGGCGAGAAACCGATCCTCACAGCCCAGGCCGATACGATCCAACTGAGCACCGCCGATTATCTGAACGTCTACAATGCCCTGAGCGCATACATCACGCCGCTGCTGGCGGATATGACGACGACCTCGACGATCACCGGGTCGGTGTTCCGCTCGAAGTTCAAGGACTACTACAACGCCAGGGCCAAACTGCTTAATAATATCCAGTATTATTCGTCCGGGCAGTTCCGGATCACTACGATCGACGCTACGGAACTCGATCCGGATACTTATTATCCGGTAACATTCACTTTATACAATGTTACAGATTATAAAGCGACTTTTAATATCGGAACCGTATTAGGCGTGAGCGGGAGGCCTCCCTGGGCTACCCATGCACAGGGATTCTCATGCAATTGCGCCTGGGAGTCGAACGGGAACCGCTGGGGCACGCTACCCGTCAAAAGGTATATCCATTCCTTTGCTTACAGCTTTGCAGAGAGTACGCCCGTCGGCAGCATCGGACAGGTGATAGAGGTATCGATGGAATACATATACGTTCGCGGCGGCGGCAAGTACACGGTGCGTACCTCCGGCGTCCCTTTCATTGAATTGCATCCTTCCGGTTATCATTGGACTTCCGGAAGTTCATCCGGCGATCTTCCCACCCGGACGTCGATAGAAACGCCGGTCGTGGATGTGGAAACGGCCAAGACGACGGCGCAGTCGGCCCTGGGCGCGGCAAACGCCCTTTCGACGACGGTTACGGGCCTGAAGAACTTCACGGATTCGGCCTTTGCCGACGGGGTCGTCACCCGCAGCGAGGCGGCCGCCATCGGCAAGCTGACCAACCAGGTCGCCGAGACCGCCGAATCCGTGAAAGCGCAGTACTACAACCGGTACAACCATGCGGATCTGAACGAGACCGGCAAACGGAATCTCGCTGCGAAGTACGCGCTTTTCGACGCCGCGAAAGCCGCCCTTCTGACCTCGATCACGACGGCCATCGCCGACGGCATTGCGACGGCGGCCGAGCAGGCGGACGTCGATACGAAGCACAACGCGTTCAATTCGGCCCTGTCCGACCTGAACGTCGCCTTCGGGGTCGCCGACGAAGCGATCCGGGACGCGATCCGGGCCTATGCGGACAGTGCCGTCGGTACGGGACAGAATGCCGTTGCCAAAAATATCGGCTTCTCGTCCTATGAGGATATGACGGCGAAGGCCGAGGCCGGGCAGCATATCATAAAAGGCGGTCGGATCAATGCGGATTTGATCGAAACGGCTACGCTGATCGCGGAGAACGTTATTACCAAGCCCGCATCGGATTCCGATCAGCGACGGATCGAGATACGCCGCGAAACCAATGCGCTGACGGCCTACGATTCGGCCGGAAACACGGTGCTGCTGGTCAAAGGGGATACCGTCGACGACGTGGACACGCTGATTAACCCGACGGCCGTGTCGCTGTCGTCGGACTTCACGCCGCGGTCGTTCAGTTGGTCGGCGACTTCGGAACTGGAGAAATACGAGTCGGCCGTTTGCGCGGAACTGGCCGTAACGTCGTCCGGGTTCTACGAAATCTCGATCCCGGACATCCAGGCCGAACACCGGACGCAGTGCGCCGCCGGCGCGTATTCTTACGGGCGGATGGATTTCGTCCTGACGACTTCGGACGCCTCGGACGTTCTGGTGCAGATTCCGGTTGCCAAAGGCAATACCGAGAACTGGAACACGCATGTCCGGGCGGGGGCGTACACCGTATATGCCAAATCGAGGCTGTACCTGCGGGTGCGCTTTTACGGACGGCTGGAAGGTTACGCGTCGGCGCTGGCCTCCGAGTCGATGAATGTGAAGCTCTATACCGCCAGCCAGAAGGTGACCTGCACCGGATCGACCGGCAGCGCGATGCGGACGTCGCTGTTTGCGAACGGCATGGCGGCCACGTACAGCAACCAGGAGTATTTCGTGGTGTTCAAGGGCGGCACGGGGATTCCGTACATCATGGGCCGGGGGGATACGCGCCTGCTGTCGAAGTCGGGCAAGTACGGTCTCCGTCTGACGGACAGCGGGGTGCTGGCTACGTCGAACAGTACGAACGATAACAATTGGGGCGCGCTGATGCACGGGCTGGTCGCCTGGGGCGTAGTCAACACCGGAACCGGAACGATCGCAAAGTATTGGACGTCCCCGGCCGGGAATATCACATCCCTTACCGCTGCGGCGGGCGGGACGGGCTATGTCACGATCACCATGTTCGGCAGCGGCTTCGCATCGACGTCCTCGTATGCGGTCGACGCAAAGCCTAACAATACGAACGACCGGATCGTGTATGCCTCGGTGCAAAATAAAAAGACCGCGTCGTTCAAGATCGGAACCGGAGACGGGGCCGGGTCGGTCGCTACGGACGTCGTGTTCTTCATATTCAACCTGGATACTTACAAATACTAATTGTTCAACCCTTTAAAAAAACTGAATTATGTACACATCGAATCTTCAAACAGCAAGGTACAACGTAGAAGACGCCGCGGGCGGAATGACCGTCACCGGAACGTACTCCGTCAGGGGCGACAGAAGTCTCGACGAAGTCAACATCAACGCCATCGGCGAAGGAGGGGCCGCGAAAGGCGCGCTGATCGTCAACTCCGACGGATATACGTCCGTAACGACCATGCCCGGCGGAGATCCCGCGGAGATCGGGAGCATACTGCTCGATACGCTGGCGCGGATCAGGGAAGAAGTGACCACACCCCTCGAAAAATAATACCCCTTCTCCGGCAGGGGAGGTATAAATTAATGACAATTATACCCCAAGTTACTACAATTATAAATTCGTATTTTGGGCAATCAAAAAAAACGGGCTTTAAAATCATTTTAAAGCCCGTTTAATTTTTGCTACTTTTTGTCTATTTTTCAAGATTATCTTTTGAAATATCCGGAAAGTCAGATGGAATTTTCGTTTTGCCGATTATAACGACGATTGTTCCGCAACGGGAATTTCATCGTGTTCCTTCTCCCCGACGGCTTCTCCGGCAATAATCCGTTCGAAATCGGCCTCGCCGATAATTTTGACGCCCAGCTTATTGGCTTTGGTCAATTTCGCCGGGCCGATATTATTGCCGGCCAACAGATAATCGGTATTGGACGAAACAGCTCCCTGATTCTTGCCGCCGTGCGCCTCGATCAGTTGTTTCAACTGATCGCGCGAATGTCTTTCGAACGTCCCCGAAATGACGATCTTTTTACCGTCGAGACGATCCGAAAGACGCGCCGATTCCCCGGCTTCGAAATGCAGGCCGCTCGCCTTCAGCCGCTCCAAAATATCCAGGTTCGCCGGATCGAGAAAGTAATCCCGCACGCTGACAGCGATCCGCTCGCCGATATCCTCCGCCGTAGCCAGCTCCTCGGACGTAGCCGTGGCAAGCGCATCGAGGCTCTTGAACTGCGCGGCAAGCGTTTTGGCGGTCGTCTCGCCGACAAAGCGAATCCCGATCGCGAACAACACCCGATGAAAGGGAACGTTCAACGACTCCCGGATACTGTTTAAAATATTGTCGGCGGATTTTTCGCCCAGACGCGGCAAATCGACCAGGTCCTCGCGTTTCAGCCGGTACAGATCGGCGATATCGGCGACCAGCCCCGAATCGTACAACAGTTGCACCGTCTCCTCGCCGAGACCGTCGATATTCATCGCCTTACGCGAAATGAAATGCACGATACGGCCGACGATCTGCGGCGGACAATGGCTTGGGTTCGGACAGTAATGGCGCGCCTCGCCTTCGTATTTGACCAATTCCGTTCCGCATTCCGGACAGTGCGTGATGAACTTGAACGGCTCGCTGCCGGCCGGACGTTCGGACAGATCAACGCCGGTAATTTTCGGAATAATTTCGCCGCCCTTTTCCACATAGACCATATCGCCGAGCCGGATATCGAGCAGCGCGATCTGTTCGGCATTGTGCAGCGAAGCCCGTTTGACGGTTGTACCGGCCAACGGCACCGGATCGAGGTTGGCGACCGGCGTCACCGCCCCGGTACGCCCGACCTGAAAATCGACCGACAACAGCCGGGTGCGGGCCTGCTCCGCTTTGAATTTATAGGCTACGGCCCAGCGCGGAGCCTTGGCGGTATAACCGAGCCGATTCTGATCGGCGAAACGGTTCACTTTGATTACCACGCCGTCCGTAGCGAACGGCAGGTCGTAACGCGCCTTATCCCAATGACGGATAAAAGCGTCTATCTCATCGATCGAACGGCACAGGCTGATCTGATCGGATACCTTAAATCCCCAACGTCGGGCCGCCTGCAAACTTTCGTAATGGGTTTCGAACGGCAGCTTGTCGCCGACCAGCGCATACAGCGTGCAGTCGAGCTCGCGGCGGGCGGTTTCGGCCGAGCTCTGTTGTTTGAGCGACCCGGCGGCGGCATTGCGCGGATTGGCGAACGGCGTCTCCCCGATGTCTTCCCGCTCCCGGTTCAGTCGTTCGAACGAGCGGAACGGCATCAGCACCTCGCCGCGAATTTCGAAAAAGGACGGGTAATCGTCCCCGGCAAGCCGCAGCGGCACGGTGCGGATCGTCCTTACGTTCGCCGTCACGTCGTCGCCGCGCGTCCCGTCGCCGCGCGTCACGGCCTGCGACAAGCGACCGTCCTGATAAGTCAGGCTGATCGCCGTGCCGTCGAATTTCAGCTCGCATACGTATTCCACAGGTTCCACCTCCTTGCGGATGCGAACATCGAATTCGTGCAGCTCGTCGAGCGAATAGGTATTCGACAGCGACAACATCGGATAACGGTGTTCCACGGTGCGAAACTCATTGGTCGCATCGCTGCCGACGCGATGCGTCGGCGAATTGGGATCGTCGAACTCCGGGTAGGCTTTTTCGAGCTCCTGCAACTCGCGTAACAGGGCGTCGAATTCGTAATCGCCGATCAGCGGATCATTCAGTACGTAATACCGGTAATTGTGATCATTGATTTGTTCGCGAAGTTGTTCGATTTTCTGCCGCATAATAGTACCGATTTAATATAAAAGGCATTACTTTTGTGCCGCCTACGAGAAAGCCGTGACAAAACTAATAAAAAACAAACACAAAAACCAGACCCCAAACGGCAACGTTTCGGAGTAAAAAACAGGCCATACGGACAATTTGCAGTTTTTTTGGGATGTTCGTGTTTTGATTTACAAATTTTGCTTATACTTGCAGAAAATTTTTGGGAAACAATGACGGAAAAGAAACAAAAGAAGCGAGTTGCTATCAGTTACAAGAACCTTTCGCCTGAATTGCGGGATGAGGTGAAGAAGCAATATCCGAACGGATATACCGATCACATGATCCGCATCGACAAAGGCCCCGGGGATTTTTTCTACGCGATCGTATTGGAAACCGAAGACACTTCTTACCTGATCAAAGTGGACGTCAAAGTGGACGATCAGGTCGAAGAGGACGACAAAGACTTCTTCGGGGACGACGAGATTAAGGACGACGATGAAATCATCGACACCGATATGGCGGATATGGACGACGAAGAGTAAGCGCTTATCTAAATAAAACTTAAACAATCAGGGCTGCACCGGAAGGATGCAGCCCTGATCTATTTTTTATCCGGCGGAACGGATTATTCGTTCCACTCCAGAATCTTGTAGAAATCGAAAGCTTCCGGATTCGGCACGTATTTTTTGGCGGCTTCGTAATCGGCCGGCGTAACGTAGTTCAGGATGTTTTTGATGACCATCGTAAACTTGTCCGAATTGATATCGACCAAACGCGGCGGAATCTTGCCGGTTTCGGGATCCTGCAGGTCTTTCAGGTACAGCGGAGAAATCTGTCCGGCGGGATCGGCATACACCATACAGCCGGTCTTGCCTTCGCTGAACAACTTATAAGTCCCCATACCCAGCAGCGAGCAGTAAACCAGGTCGTAAGCGACCGGAGTCTGGCAGCGCACCTCGTAACCGATTTCGACCGGACGGGATTTCACCTTAATTTTCAGTTCGCCCAATTTCTTTTCGAGCATTTCATTGAATATGTGAGCTTTCGACACTTTGCCGAGTTCGGGATGCCCGTGGTCGTCATACGAAAAATGAATCCCCGATTTTTTGATTTCGGCATCGCTCAGCGAGTGGAACACGCCCTCCGAGATCATCGCCACGCCGTAATCGAGACCCATGATCTTGCGCTTGATAATCGACGAAACGACGAGGTTCACGATCTTTTCGACGGTGATCTCGGTTTTGTTGAACATTTCGGGGATCACGATCATCGGATAGTGGCAGGCCGTGCCGATACCGAACGCCAGGTGTCCGGCGGAACGTCCCATAGCAGCCACGACGAACCAGTTTCCGCTGGTGCGCGCGTCGGTATAGACCGTGCGGCCGATGATCGAGCCCATGTCCTTGGCCGACTGGTAGCCGAACGTCGGCGAGCCGGCCGGCAGCGGCAGGTCGTTGTCGATCGTTTTCGGAACATGGATGTTGGCGATCGGATACTTTTTGGCTGCCAAGAATTTGGCGATGCGGTTCGCAGTCGAAGCCGTATCGTCGCCTCCGACGGTCACCAGCAACTTAACGTTGTTTTTGACGAACAGGTCGAGGTTGAAATCTTCTTCGAAGTTTTTGTCCGACGGTTTGAAACGACTCATCGTCAGGAACGATCCGCCGCGGTTGAAGATGTCGTCGGCCAGCAGGAAGTCGATCTCGGTGATTTTCGGCGTGTCGGTGAACAGAGCGGAATATCCGCCGTGCAGTCCGAGCACCCGGTATCCTTTCTGTAAAAACGTTTTTGCCACGCTACCGACCACAGTGTTCATTCCGGGAGCAGGCCCCCCGCCCGTCAAAATTGCAATTGCATCCATTTCTTTTATTTTAAAGTTTAAGTTCTATCAGTTCCGGCCCTTGCGCCGGATGTTTTTTCGTTTGAGCGATCCAAAAATACAATTTATTTTTAATATTTTTTAACAATTTTTGAGATTTATTACCGCATTTACCGCTTTTTTAACACGACGCTACGGCAGTACCACACCCTACCCGAGCAACCGGGCGGCCATCGCCGCAGCCAACGCATCGCAGGCCGCCTCTTTTCCGGGCTCGGGATGCCCCATGATCTCCGCGGCGGGCGCGACCACCTCCCACCCGATCTCTTCGGCGAAAGCATTCAGATTTTTGACGCCCCCTCCGTTCCAACTGTACGTACCGAAAATACCGAGCAATCTCTCCTTAACGCCCATATGCAGCAACTCGCGCGTCAGGTTCTCCATCAGCGGAAACATCTGCAGGTTGTAGGCGCAGCTTCCGAGCACCACCCCCTTATAGCGCCAGATATCGTTGATAAGGTATGAAATATGCGTTTTCGACACATCGTGGACGCGGACCTTTTTCACGCCGGCTTCGGCGATCCGACGGGCGATGTAATCGGCCATTTGCGCCGTATTGCCATACATCGACGCATAGATGACCACGACGCCGTCCTCGCCCTGATAGCTGCTCCAGCGATCGTACAGGCCGATCACCTTGCACGGATCGGTACGCCACACCAATCCGTGCAGCGGGCAGATCGTACGGATCGGATAGTCGCGCAATTTGGCGAGCGCCTTTTGCACCATCGGGCTGTACTTACCGACGATGTTCGAATAATAGCGGCGCATCTCGTCCTCGTAGAAAGCGAAATCGGTCTGGTCGTCGTACACCCCTCCGTCGAGCGCCCCGAACATACCGAACGCATCGCCCGAAAAAAGCACGCCGTCGGTCTGGTCGAACGTCATCATCGTTTCGGGCCAGTGCACCCACGGCGTAAACACGAACTTCAGGTTGTGATATCCGAGCGACAGCGTGTCGCCGTCCTTCACCTCGATCAGGTTGTCCCGTTTGCCGAAATAGGCTTCCAACACCCGGAAAGTTTTACAGTTACCGACGATTTTCACATCCGGGTAACGCTGCACCAGGTTTTCGATCTCGCCCGAATGATCGAGTTCCATATGGTGGATGATCAGGTAATCGAGCGGACGCCCGTCGAGCGACTCGGACACCCAGTCCGCATACGAACGGTCGCTGCCGCTCTCGACGGTATCCATCAGCGCGCACTTTTCGTCCCGAATCAGGTACGAATTGTAGGACACTCCGTTGGGCAATGGCCAGATATTCTCAAAAAGTTGTTTGCGGCGATCGTTGACGCTCGTCCAATAAATCCGTTCGCCGATGCGTTGTTTACAATTCATAATCTAACTCTCCTCTTTTATCTTGTCCGTAAACGTTTCGTAATACAGTCTGCGGGCAGCGCGCCCGCGTTCCGTCCGGGGAAACACAACAATCCATCCTCCATGCACGTTTTATACCCGAGCGGGCAGCGCCCGAATTTTATTTTAATTACCTTTGCAAAGGTAAAAATTATTTAGAAATCGAAAACATGAACCGCTGTCTGTTCCCGGTGCTTGCGGCCATTCTGCTGTTGACGAACCTGAAAGCTCCGGCGCAGGTAATGACCGAGTACGGCCCGGTGCAGACGAAAGTCGTGGACGGGGATACGATCACGACGGTTTACCTGAAACCGGCGTTCGTCTTCAAACGCGCGGCCGACGAGAGACGGTGGTCGCGACTGATCTACAATCTGAAGGTCGTCTACCCGATTGCGCTCGAAGCCAATGCGACGTTGCACGCCATGGAACAGCGCATGGACAGCATGAAAACGAAGCGCGAAAAACAGGAATTCGTCAAAGCGATGGAACGCGCGCTGAAAAGGAAATACACTCCCGTTCTGAAAAACATGACCCTATCGCAAGGAAAGCTGCTGATCAAACTGATCGACCGGGAGACCGACCAGACATCCTACGACCTGGTCAAACAACTGCGCGGCGGATTCCGCGCATTTTTCTGGCAAAGCATCGCGCGCCTGTTCGGCGCGAACCTGAAAGACACTTATGACGCCGAAGGCGACGACCAGATCATCGAAGAGCTGATCATGCTGTACGAGGCGGGATTGCTTTAAACCGATCCATAAACTCCCCCCGAAAACATTCAGTATTCGACCTTATCGGGCTTTTCCCGCCACAGGCGGAATGCCTCGAGCGCTTCGCGGCGCAACAGACTCTCGCCCGGAATGCTGCGCCGCGACGGGGCGAGGACGACTTCGTCGTAGATAAACGCATCCCCGAAACCGATCTCTGCGGCATCCTTCCGGTTGTTGCCGTAATAAATCCGGGATATCCCGGCCCAGTAAGCAGCGCTCAGGCACATCGGGCACGGTTCGCAGGAGGTATAGAGTTCGCAACCTTCGAGCCGGAACACCTTCATCGCGGAACAGGCCGCGCGGATAGCCGTCATTTCGGCATGCGCCGTCGGATCGTTCAGCAGAGTCACTGAATTGGAACCCCGAGCAACGATCTTTCCGTCTTTCACGATCACTGCGCCGAAAGGCCCGCCGCCTTGCCGAACGCTTTCGCAGGACAGGCTGATAGCCTCCCGCATAAAATCTTCTTTCGTCATCTTCCTGTTTCTTTAATTACACGACACGTCTCGCCGGATATTGTCGTTCTTTCACTCCCCGTACAAATAGTATTTCCGCGACAACGTCCTGAACGGAGCGACATCCTTGTACCAATAGGCCCGGATATCCTCGAAACGGTTGCGCGCCGCAAAAGTCTTGCGCACGTAATCGCTGCCGGTCACCTGGTCCATCATCCGAAAACGCGCCGTATCGGCATTGGCCAGCACTGCGCGATCGGGATAGAGCCGGGCGATCTCCTGCATCACGTAAAACTGAATATCGGTCAGCGGCGCATCGGGGTACTTCGTAAGATGTACCTGCACGCCATGCAACTGCTTTCCCTGTCCGACCGAGTAAAACGGTTTGACATGGATCGGTCTGAAAATCACCCCTGGTAACTTCAGTGCGTTCAGGCTGTCGGCAAACTGCTCGGCATCGATCCATTCGGCGGCGAACATCTGGAACGGAATCGTGTACCCGACCCCGATCGACAGGTAGCCGAAATCGCCCACAATTCCGGAGGCCGGATAAAAAAAGGCCGTTTCCGCCTGCGGAATATGCGGCGACGACGGAATCCACTGCAACCCGGTGTCCTCGTACACCATATCCCGCTTCCAGCCCTCCATCGCGACAACGTGCAGGTTGCACGGCTTACCGATCATCCCTTCGCCGTTGAGCAGCATCGCCAATTCGCCGCAGGTCAACCCATAGACATATGGGATGCGGTACTGGCTGACGAAGCTGAAAAAACCGTCTTGCACCAGCGGCCCTTCAACCTTCCGTCCTCCGAGCGGATTGGGCCGGTCGAGCACGACGAATTCGATACCGTTCTCGGCGGCGGCGGCCATCGCTTCGCCCATCGTGCTGATGTAGGTGAACGACCGGCAGCCGATGTCCTGGATGTCGTACACCAGCACGTCGATCCCCCGCAGCATCTCCGGCGTCGGTTTCCGCGTCTTGCCGTACAGCGAATAGACAGGCAGTCCGGTCACGGGATCGGTCTGGTTGCCAACGTGATCGCCGGCATGCGCATCGCCGCGCACGCCGTGCTCCGGCCCGAACAGGGCCACCAACTCGACATTCGGCGCTTCGTTCAAAATATCGACCGTCGACCGCAGTCCGTCGTCGACTCCGGTAGGATTCGTAATCAACCCGACGCGCTTGCCCTCGAGCAGTTCGAACCGCTGCGCTTTCAACACCTCTATTCCCGTCTTGACGACGATCGGGCGAGCGACGCCCGTTCCGGCCAGCAACAGCGCCAGGCCGATCAACAAACTCTTTTTCATCCGTTATCGTTTTCTTTTCTCCTTCCGTAATCCGGATCGATCTTCAGCAGCGACACCGCAACGACCGGCACGACGCTGCACAGCATGACCCATACGAAAAAGTGATTGTAGCCGAGCTGTTCTTGCAGCCAGCCGGCGAACATACCGGGAATCATCATCCCCAGCGCCATAAAACCGGTGCAGATCGCATAATGCGCCGTTTTCTGCGGTCCGTCGGCATAGTACATCAGGTAGAGCATATAAGCCGTAAAGCCGAACCCGTAGCCGAACTGTTCGATAAAAACGCAGGCGTTGATCGCCAGCAGGTTCGACGTTTGCGAGAAGCTCAAGTAGACGAACGTGACGCAGGTCAGCAACATACTGAACGTCATCGGCCATATCCATTTTTTCAGGCCGCCGCGGGCCGCCGCCACACCGCCGATAATCCCGCCGAGCGTCAGTCCGATAATCCCGATCGTACCGTATACCAGTCCGACCTCGCCGGTGGTAAGCCCCAGCCCGCCGGCCTCCTTCGGGTCGAGTAGGAACGGGTTGATCAGTTTCAGCAGCTGGGCTTCCGAAAAACGGAACGTCAGCATAAAAAAGATCGCGGCCGCAGCCTGCGGCTTTTTAAAGAACGATACGAAAGTGGCCGAAAACTGCCGCAGGATATCGCGCGGCGTCGATCGGGCGGAAGCCCGGTCGGAACCGGGTCTCGGCAAAGCGAAGCGATGCCACAGGCCGAACAGCACGAACAGGCCCGCCAATACGAAAAAAGTGACCGACCAGGCGAACGGGATATTGCCCGAAAGCCCTTTATATTCGGCCGAACTGGATTGTTCCAGTTTCGGATCGGCTTGGAAAACGATGTAGGCCGGTCGGTTCCAGTTGGTTTCGTCGAACGTCAGCCGGTCGCCGTGGACGAGCGAAACGCTCCTGTCCCCCCGGTTCATCGACGTGTTCAGCACAACCTCCCGTCCCGGCTCCGGACAGCCGGAAAGCGAAACCGCCGCAACCGCGATGTCACCGGAGAAGCCGCTAACGACCGCCGCCTCGCGCCGTTCGCCGAAACGACGCCGGATCCAGCCGCCCAGCGGTTCCGAAACGTGAACGGTCCACCATCCGGCCTCCGCGACGTTTCGCACCGCCGTACCCGGCTGCTCTCCGGAAGTCAGGAATCCGTTGGCGCGATTTTGCGCTTCGACCAGTTGCAACCAACGCTTAAGGCTATCCTGCGGGATTCCGGCCGTACTTATCGTCACCGGCCCGGGCGCCGTCAAAAAATGCAGCTCTCCGGAGTGTCCGGACGGCACGGCAGCCGTCTCGGGCAAACGAAACTCCGTCCGCGACTGTCCGGGTTGGACTTTCACATCGATTCTCAGCGGCTCCGTCCCGGTCGCGCTTTCGATCAGTCCGGCCAGAATAATCAGCAGCCCCTGCCCCATGATGGTCGCTACCCGGTAAAACGTACTGCGCACCCCGACATACAACGCCTGCCGGTTCGTATCCAGCGCCAGCATGTAGAAACCGTCGGCGGCAATATCATGCGTCGCCGAGCTGAACGCCATCAGCCAGAAAAAAGCCAGCGTGGCCTGGAAAAAGAACGGAGCGGGAATCGTGAACGCAATCCCGGCAAACCCCGCCCCCAGCAGCAATTGCATCGTAACGATCCACCAGCGCTTGGTTTTCAGCAAATCGACAAACGGACTCCAGAACGGTTTTATGACCCAAGGCAGGTAAAGCCAACTGGTGTACAGCGCGATATCGGTATTGGATACCCCCATCCGCTTGTACAGGATTACCGAAATGGTCATCACCGCCACGTACGGCAACCCCTCGGCGAGGTACAGCGTGGGAATCCATGCCCACGGCGATCTTTTCAGGTTCTTCATCTCTTTTCGATCAACGGACGGCGCCCCGAGGCCGCTCCGAATCAATAATATTTTTCAACGGCGGCGCCCCGGTAATAGTGCAGCAGAATCCGGTCGTAAGCGAATCCCCGGTGTCCCATCACCGCTGCGCCGATCTGACACAGCCCTACGCCGTGCCCCCAACCGGCTCCGCGCAATATAAAACCCTCCGCCGTTTTCTCCACGACGAAAGCCGAACTGTACAGGTGCGACTCCGAAAGGACGCGCCGTATTTCGAGCTCTTTACCGATAGTCACGGCTCCCTGCGTACCGACGATCCGAAGCTTCACCAACCGGCCCGAAGCGCCGCGCTGCACGGGAATCAGTTCCCGAATCGCCCCCAGGTCGATCCCCAACCGGCGGCGCACCAGATCGGACAGTTTCCACGGCGTATATTCTACCCGCCATCGGTAGAAATCCGAAGTTTCGCAGTCGTACCCGTTCAATACCTGTCCGAGAATCCCCGGATCGGACGTATTGCAAAAAGCCTCGGCAGACGCCCCGATCCACCGCGCAGCTTCGTCCTCCCGCGTCAGGTCGGGCGCCGGAGGATCGCCGTCGCAATCCCGCACTCTCGACAGGTAAGGATAATCGCGCTCCTCCCAACAATTGCGGAACTCTTCGGTAACCCCGCCGCAACACTTCGAAAAACGGGCGTCGCAAATTTCCCCTCCGTAGGTCAGCACTTCGCCGCAGGTATCGGCGACCGCCCGACGTACCGCGGCCGCATGTTCGTAAGTACGGGTAATCCCCTGATAACGCTGACAGTGATCGTCGGCGCAAACATCGAAAAGCAAATGATCCTCCCGGTCGTACCAGCGGATTCGTTCTTCATCGTCGGAACGGACAATGCACTTGGACTCCGCCACAGCAGGCTTCGCCTGCCGCCGAACGATCTGCGCCAGCAACCAACTGCGCGAAATCACCGCATGGGCTTTCAGAAGTTCGGGCGATGCGGAAGCGTTCATCTCCGACGCAATCACGCTTACGAGATACTCTTCTACGCCGATACGGTTGACGGCCGTAACCCGTCCGTCGTCCGCGATCAGTTCCAATGCGCCGCGGAATACCTGGTCTTCAGTCCGCTGCCAGTGAAAACCAATCCCGATCACCACCTCTTTCAGCGTAAAAGAAGCATCTGCCCCGCACGGTTCGAACCGCAAACGCCCGTAAGACGCTCCGTCCCATCGCACCCGGTCGCCGTCGGCCGAAACCCGGTTTTCTCCCGCAACCGTCTTTCCCGCCGCCGTATAGTCGCCATGCAGCACGAAACCGATCCGTTGCGCCGTCAGTATCCCGACGCTTACCTGCGGTTGCCGATTCATCCGATATTCAATTTACCGACAATCCGCTGCAACGCACTGTCGTCGATACATACTTCATTAAAAATCGCACGGATATTCTCCGCCGTAATCTTCACGAAATCATCCTTGCGCGGAACGATCATCACGCCGGCCAGATCGACCGAAGCCGGACTGACCAACAGATCGGTCGCTCCTTCGCCGTAAAAGCAGGCTGGCCGGTGCTTCGTACGCGGAAAAACGCAACTCGTCCATCCGTCGCTGTCGTACCACGTCAGCACGTTCATCATCGGTTCCACATCCGCCGGCAATACCTCCAATGCCTCGTACAATTTCCCGAAGCAGGCGGCCGCAGCCGACGCATCGGCGGAACGGATCACGAATCCGCCGCGCAGGTAATCGCGGATCGCATACGCCGCCGCCCCGGACGCTTCGAGAACCTTTTCGGTCGCAAAACGTCCGATTTCGGCCTCCAACGGCATCGCGCCTTTGCCTACCGCCTGAAAATGAGCATGGTCTGGAGCCGAGGCTCCGCACCGCGGGCCGTTGTAAAAGACGACCTCCCGGTCGAAGCAGCGCGCCAAAGCCAGCATATCCCCATAACGATCCGCGATCGACTGCGGCACGTGTTCCGCCGCAGGGATCGTAAAATGCCGGGCGAAAATCGGATACGGATTTACCAATACCCGATAACCGTCCCCCCAGGGTAATCCCCGCTGTTCGGGCGGTTGATTTTCCGGACATAAAAAACATTTTCGGGCAACGACGGACGCCGCATCGACCTTTGCGGCCGACGAAACGATCCGCGCCGGATTGAACTGCACCCGAATCGAAAAACCGTCCAGATCGAACGTCTTGGTTTCAATCCGCCGCAGCGCTTCGAAATTCCGCCGGGCAAACTCCCATTCCGCGAGTTGACTTTCGAAAAACGCGTTCAATTCATCGGCTCCAGGACAATTCATTTTTATACAATCGGTTACAATCCGTTATTTCACTTGCTTATTCGTATTCAAGGCGATGCGGGCCCGCAGTTCCCACGTCCGCAGGCGGTCCTTGTAAACATTGTTCCGGTTCGTCCGGACGATGTCGAGCGAAGCGTCGGAATTGTCGTCCCAGCGACGGCACAGATAAAGCACGTCGTATATCCGGCCGATCCGGTATTCGCGCGAAAAGCGCAGCCCGAGCGCGTAATCCTCCCCATAACTGGTATTCGGCACTTTCAGTTCGCGCAGCAGCGGCGTATAAAACGCGCGCGGAGCTCCCAGACCATTGATCCGTAACGCATTGTTCCGCCCGTTCTCAAGCGTCCACTCCCGGTGGTCGATCACCCCCGGCGGGATCGGCTTCATCTCGAAATCGGTCAGCATATAAGTCCCCACGACCATCGCGCACCGTTGACTGTAAAAAGCCTCGACGATTTTCTGCAACGTATGTTCGTCGGCATATACGTCGTCGCTGTCGAGCTGCACGGCAAACCGGCCGCATCCGGGATGATTCACCCCGACATTCCAACAACCGCCGATCCCGAGGTCGTCCCGTTGCGGAACGATATGGATCAGCCGCCCGTCCGCTGCAAAGCGGTCGATCGCTTCGGTCGTGCCGTCGGTCGAATGATTGTCGATCACGATCAGATTGAATTTAAATCCGGCCTGCTGCTTCAGCACCGAAGCGATCGCATCTGCGATCGTCCGTACCCGGTTGCGTACTGGAATGATTACCGAAGCCTCGCACCCGAAACCGTCTGCGGCGAACTCCAGTTCCCGGAACGTCGGCTCCAGATAAGCCCCCACCCGTTTCAGATGGTCGGTACACGCCTGTTCCATTTCCATCTGCGCGTCCCGGTTTTTCGGATCGACATAGCTAAATAAAGAATTCACATCACCCGACTCATCATACTTTAAATCAGAATATAGATATTCGTTAATATGCACCAACAAGTCCCGACAGGAAACCCTCAGGCGCAAGTCGTAAAGCCCGGCGAAACGGTAATCGCGTTCCATCTGTCCTACGGCTCGTTTCAGCGCGTCCGTCCGGTACAGCAAAACCGGCCCGAAATCGAAATCGTCGCGCAGGCTGCCCGCCTGGCAATCGATCACCGGATGTTCGCTGCGGCGACCGTTCCGCACTTCGTAATAATCGGCGTAAACCAGCCCGGCATTCGTATCCCGCGCAACTTGCAGCATCCGGTCGAGAGCGAACATTCCCATCCGCAATACGGCATTGCCGGTATAGATCAACGTATAATCCCCAGAGGACGCTTCGGCGATCTTCCGGAGCGTCGCCGAAGCGCACAACGGCCCGCCGATCCGGTTTTCGCACTCATCGGCCGGATCGTTCTCCGACCCGTCCACCCAGAAAATTTTGTCTACCGCCTCTTCCCGGCACAACCCGTCCGTTACGCTTTTCGCCTGCTCCGTACCCATACCGGGCAGAAAACAATCCACACGTATTTTCATCGCAATCTGCTTCTTGAACTTAGCAGAACAAAGATAGGACAAAATCCGCACGATCCCAACCGGCAGACTCTTTTTTACGGCCCCGTTCGTTTCGCTATTTTACCCGGATCAGATTCAACCCGTCGCGGATCGGCAGGATCACGTTTTCCACGCGGTCGTCCTGCAATACCCGGTCGTTGAACTCTCGGATCGCCCATGTATGCCGGTCGCCGACAGGTACGGTTTCGGCCACTTTCCCGTACCAGAGGATGTTGTCGGCCAGAAGATAGCTGCCGCTGCGCACCAGATGCGACAGAGCCATATCGTAATACTGCGGGTATTCGCGTTTATCGCCGTCGATAAAAATCAGATCGAATACGCCGAGCGACGGAGCGATATCGAGCGCGGAACCGATGTGCAGCGTAATGCGGCCGGAAAGCCCGCTGCGGATGAAATATTTCGATGCGATCGGTTCCAGTTCGTCGTTCGCTTCGATCGTATGCAGCTCGCCGCCTTCGTCGAGCCCGCGCGCCATGCAGATCGCCGAATAGCCGGTAAAGGTACCGATCTCCAGGATCCGCTGCGGACGGATCATCCGCACGACCATCTCCAGCAACCGCCCCTGCAAATGACCCGAAATCATCCGGGGTTGCACCACGCGCAGGTGGGTCTCCCGGTCGAGTTCGGCCAGTAGCGGATCTTCGGGGGTAACGTGCCGCTCGATATATCGTTCCAGATCGTCCATATCTACCGGTACATGAGCATCGAAAGGTTCTGTGTCCCGTAAATCTCGTTGGCCACCGCGACGATTTCGTCCCGCGTGACGGTGCCGATCTTCTCGCGGATCGTCTCCATCGCATCGATATTATTGTAAACCAGAAAACTGCGCGCGGCACTCAACATATAGCTCTCGTTGTTCTCCATCGCGATCGTAATCTGGCCGAGGTACTGTTTTTTGGCGATATGCAACAGGCGGTCGCTCAACTTTCCGCTGCGGATTTTCGTCAGTTCGAGGTCGATCAGTTCGAGGCATTCGTCGGCCCGTTCCTTGTCGGTTCCGAAATAGATCGTCGCAAGACCCGTATCGCTGAACGGGGTGAACCCCGCTTCGATATTATAAGCCAAGCCGTTGCGCTCCCTTACGGCCAGGTTCAGCAGCGAATTGGCCGACGGGCCGCCGAGTAGGTTCGTCAGTAGCGACAGCACCACGCGCCGTTCGTCGTTCAGGTTGTAGGCCCGGCCGCCGAGAATGCAATGAGCCTGATAGCATTTCCGGTGGAGCTCTTTCGAAAAGGATGCGACCGGAACGACCGCATCGCGCGTAAAACCGCGCAGCGACTCCCTCATCCCGCCGAAATAACGGTCGCACGTATCCTTGAAACGCTTTGCCGAGACATTGCCGATCACCGAAAAAACCATCTGATCGGTATTGTAAGTACGCGCCACGAAACGCAGCAAATCGTCCCGCGTATACTTCATCAACGCGCTTTTACACCCCAGGATATTGTGGCCGAGCGACGAACCGACGAAGATCATATCCTCGAAATCGTCGAAAATCCGGTCGGAAGGCGAATCTTTGTACGAGTTGATTTCATCGACGATCACCTCCTTCTCCTTCTCCAACTCGCGCTGCGGGAAAGTCGAATGAAAAACGATATCGGCGATCAGCTCCGCCGCCTTGGCAAAATCGCCGCGCAGCGTGGTAGCGTGCACCACCGTCTCCTCCTTCGTCGTATAGGCGTTCAATTCGCCGCCGAGATTCTCGAGCCGACAATTGATATGGAACGCCTTGCGGTGGGTCGTTCCTTTGAAAAACGCATGTTCGAGCAGGTGGGCGAGCCCCTGTTCGGACATTTCTTCGTCCCGGCTGCCGGTATTGACCGTCAGCGCACAGTTGACGACCGCCGAACGCACCTGTTTATGAATGCAGCGAATCCCGTTAGGCAGGGTATAGCAGGTAAATTCCATCGTCATTTTTTTGTCTTCGCAGCCCCCCGCCGCGAATTTTCGGCCAAAGATAGGAATTTTCCGGTATAACTTTCGCGGCACGTCATCAGATCGGCGGGCGTTCCTTCGAAAACCACCCTGCCGCCGCGCTCGCCGGCCTCGGGCCCGAGGTCGATCACCCAGTCGGCCGATCGAATCACGTCCATGTTATGCTCGACGATCACCACCGTATGTCCCCGGGCCAGCAGGGCGTCGAAAGCCCCCAGCAGCTTGCGGATATCGTGGAAATGCAGCCCGGTGGTCGGCTCGTCGAAAATGAACAGGATCGGGCCTCCGGCATTTTCCTTGATCAGGAACGACGCCAGTTTGACGCGCTGGCTCTCCCCGCCGGACAGCGTCGACGACGACTGCCCGAGTTTGACATAGCCCAGTCCCACATCCTGCAACGTCTTCAGTTTCTCGATAATCTTTTTATTGATCGCATCCTTGTCCTGATAGGCTGCGAACAGGTCTACGGCAGCATCGACCGTCAGTTCGAGAATATCGTAAATCGAATGACCGTGATACTTCACCTCCAGCACCTCGTCCTTGAACCGTTTGCCGCCGCAGCTTTCGCACACCAGTTCGACGTCGGCCATAAACTGCATACCGACCTTGATGACGCCTTCGCCTTGACACTCCTCGCACCGGCCTCCCGCCATGTTGAACGAAAAGTGCGACGGAGTCAGTCCATTATGCTTCGCATAAGGCTGATCGGCAAACAGTTTACGAATATCATCGTAAGCTTTTAAATAGGTGACCGGATTCGATCTAAGCGATTTCCCGATCGGGTTCTGGTCGATGATCTCGACCCCTTTCAATCGCTTCAGATCGCCGCCGAGCCGCTCGAAATCGCCCGGCTTCATCCCCGTTTCATAAAGTTCCCGACGGATCGCCGGATAAAGGATTTCGCGAACGAGCGACGATTTACCGCTGCCGCTAACCCCGGTTACGCAGGTCATCACGCCGAGCGGGAATTTCACGTCGATCCCTTTCAGGTTGTTTTCCCGGGCTCCGATCACCTCGACGTAGCTATTCCAGCGACGCTTGTTCGCAGGCGGTTCGATCCGTTCGACGCCAGTCAGGTATTTCGCCGTCAGACTGTCCTTCGCAGAAGCCAGTCGATCGATACCGCCCTGAAACATCACCTCGCCGCCCTGGTAACCGGCCAGCGGTCCGATATCGATGATCGTATCGGCCGCCCGGATAATCTCTTCCTCGTGCTCGACGACGATCACCGTATTGCCCAAATCGCGCAGTTTTTTCAGCACGGCGATCAGCCGGTTCGTATCGCGCGGATGCAGACCGATACTCGGTTCGTCGAGGATATACAACGATCCTACCAGACTGCTGCCAAGCGAAGTAGCCAGATTGATCCGCTGGCTCTCGCCGCCGGACAGCGTCGACGACAGCCGGTCGAGGGTCAGGTAGCCGAGACCGACCTCATTGAGGTATTCGAGCCGGTTGCGGATTTCGGTCAGCACCCGCGCAGCGGTTTTCCCGTCGCGGTCGTCGAGCCGCAAACCGTCGAAAAAACGTTGCAGTTCGTCGACCGGCATCGTCACCAGCTCGCCGATATGCTTTCCGCCAACCTGCACGTAGAACGCCTCCTTACGCAACCGCCCGCCGCCGCAGTCGGGACAAACGGTCTTGCCGGTATAGCGAGAAAGCATCACCCGGTACTGGATCTTGTAACGTTCTCCCTCCAAGAATTTGAAAAATTCGTCGAGTCCGTGGAAAAACTCATTGCCTTTCCATAGCAGCCTCTTCTCTTCGCGCGTAAGTTCGTGGAACGGACGGTGGATCGGAAAGTCGAATTTCGGGGCATTGATTACCAACTGGTCGCGCCACCACTTCATCGTCTCGCCGCGCCAACATGCGATCGCATCCTGATAAATGCTTTTGTTCTTGTCCGGCACGACCAGATCCTCGTCGATCCCGATTACCTTACCGTATCCTTCGCAGCGCGGACAGGCGCCGATCGGATTATTAAAACTGAACATATGTTCCGACGGATGCTCGAAAACGATGCCGTCCAACTCGAAACGGGACGAAAACGACTCGACACGGTCGCCGTCCGCTTGCTGAACGATCACGTCGCACACGCCGTCGCCCTGCAAAAATGCGGTAGCCACCGAATCGCCCAAGCGACTGAGCGTCTCCTCGTCATCGGTAGCTTTCGCCCGGTCGACCACGATCCGCAAGTCGGCGCGTCCGGCGTAATCGTCCGCCTGCGCGATAATATCCTCGATAAAAAGCGACTGTCCGTCGATATAAAGCCGTTGCAAGCCCTCCTTGACCAACAGCGTCAGTTTCTCGATCAATCCCTGTCCTTCGGCCGTTTTCAGCGGAGCAGCGACCAGCACGCGGGTTCCGGACGGCAGCGCGGCGATGTAGTTGACTACGTCGGCCACCGTATGCGAACGTACCTCGCGTCCCGACACCGGCGAATAGGTACGCCCGATACGGCCGAACAGCAGTTTCAGGTAGTCGTAAATTTCGGTCGACGTACCGACCGTCGATCGCGGATTGCGCGTATTGACCTTTTGCTCGATGGCGATGGCCGGCGCGATCCCCGTAATGAAATCGACGTCCGGCTTGTTGATCTTACCCAGAAACTGCCGCGCATAGGCCGACAGGCTCTCGACGTAGCGCCGCTGCCCCTCGGCGAAAATGGTGTCGAACGCGAGCGTGGATTTGCCCGATCCCGACAATCCCGTAATGACAACCAACTGATTGTGCGGAATTTTAACCTCGATATTCTTCAGATTGTGCACCCGCGCGCCTTTGACATGAATATATTTTTCCTCTTTCGGATTCTGCATTCTAAAAAAATTAATCGCTAAAGATAACGATTTTTCGACAGAATTCAGTATGCCGCAAAAAAACACCCCTTAACTGCTTGCTTCACTCCTTTTTTTCGGTTAATTTTGTCCAGATTCAAACTGATCCAGAATGATGCGTAACCTGCTTCTCACCGTTTACTGCCTGTTCGGATGTTTCGCGTTCGTACAGGGAGCCGCCCCGCTAACCGTAAAAGTGGACAAAAGGGTCGAACTGCTAAGTATCGCCTGCCGCCTGGCCGATTACGAGGAATACAGCAACCCGAAAAACCAACTGTACGTCGCCGACATCTCGGCCCATTTCGAGCCTTACAAAAACCATCCGCTGATCGAATACCTGCGGCAACTGAAAAAAGAAAACGGTATCGGTTACGATGCGATCGCATTCATGGCCGTTTCGATCGGACAGCCGCCCGCATTCGATCCGATCATTCCTTTTTCCGAAAAACCGATCCCCGATTCCCGTTGGTCCGCCGAAAGCGCGACCAAATGCGTCGCACTGCTGCAACAGTTCTACGACGATGCGCACTGCGCCGAATTCTTCGACACGCAAAAACAACGCTACGAATTTTACGAACGCCAGATAGCCAAAATTTACCTCCACAATGTCGACCTGGCCTGGATGGAACGCTGGTTCGGGACTTACGAAAACGCCCGATACAATATCATCGTCGCACCCGGTAACGGCACACACTGTTACGGCCCGAAATATACGGATACCAGGGGTGTTACCGATTACTACGCCATCACCGGACTATTCACGGACAAGGAACTGGATTCCGCCGCATTTTCGATCGACACCCCTTACCTGATCCCGCTGATCGTTCATGAATTCAGCCACTCCTTCGTCAACACGGTCGTCGACCGCAACCTGCACAGATTAGGGAAATACGCTGACCAAATCGTAAGGAGATCTCCCGAAACCGATACTTATAACCATGGCGAAACCCTGCTCTACGAGTCATTGGTGCGGGCGGTGGTTTACAAATACCTCAAAGCCCATCACGCAAGCGAAGAAACCTTCAAACGCCAACAGGATTGGGATACCTCGCAGGGATTTCCCTGGATACAGCAACTGGTCGACTACCTCGACCAGTACGAACAGCACCGGGACAAGTACCCGACTTTCGAATCGTTCGCAAAAAAACTCCAGAAGTTCTACAAACGGATGGCAGAAAACCTGTAACGGAAAATCTGCCCGCCCTCTGTGATAGAGGTTGCTTTGCTACTTGAAAATAATAATAATACGACAAAGGCGCAGATTTCGAATCTGCGCCTTTGTCGTGTCGGTCCCCCGATAAATTATTTCCCGATCTCAGTTTGCTCCTGGTGCGTGATCTTTTCGCAGTATCGGCAGCGGAGCGCGATTTCGTCCCCGTTACGGATCACCAGGAACGAGGTTTCGACCGGTTCGTTGTTGGTGACGCACTTCGGATTGGCGCATTTCACGAATCCCCGGATCGTCTGCGGAATCGTAACGGCATGTTTTTCGACCACCTTGAAATCCCGGATGATATTGACGACCGCCATCGGCGCGACGATCGCGATCCGGTTGATCTCCTCCTGTTTGCAGAAACGGTCGTTGATTTTGATGATCGCCTTGGTTCCCATGCGTTTGCTTTCGAGGTTCGTTCCGAACGTAATCCGGTGATTCTCGTTTTCGAGTCCCAGTATTCTGATAATTTTAAAAAGATTGCTGGCCGGAATATGGTCGATGACCGTTCCGTTTTCGATAGCTGTAACTTCCAGCCTTCCTTCTCCCGTATTTTTCATGATTGCGATAAACTATAAAATAAACGGTTATTCGACGGCGCCCAACAGGTAACTGATGATAGCCATGCGGGTATAGACGCCGTTCTCGGTCTGTTTGAAATAGTAGGCTTTCGGATTGCCGTCCACGTCGGTGTCGATCTCCCCGACGCGCGGCAGCGGATGCAGGATGCGCATGTTGGGTTTGGTATTTTCCAGCATACTGTTTTTGAGGATATAAACGTTCTTCACGCGTTCGTACTCCATCGGATCGGAGAAACGTTCGCGCTGCACGCGGGTCATATAGACGATATCGGCGTCGCCGAGCGCCTTTTCGATGCTGCGGGTTTCGGTGTAAGGAATCCCTTTTCCGCGTAAGAACAGCTTGTATTCGTCGGGCATTTTCAGCTCGTCCGGAGCGACGAACGTGAACGTCGGGTTGAAGAACGACAGCGCTTCGAGCAGCGAATGCACCGTCCGGCCGTATTTCAGGTCGCCGATCATCACGATATTGATATTTTCGAGCGTACCCTGCGTTTTCTTGATCGAATAAAGGTCGAGCAGCGTCTGACTCGGATGCTGGTTGGCCCCGTCTCCGGCATTGACCACCGGCACGCGCGAAATCTCGCTGGCATAACGGGCCGCACCTTCGATCGAATGACGCATCACGATCATATCGCAGTAGTTCGAGATCGTCATGATCGTATCGTGGAAAGTTTCGCCTTTCGAAACGCTGGTATTCGAAGTCCCCGAAAAACCGATCACCCGGCCCCCGAGACGATTGATCGCGCTTTCGAAACTCAGCCGCGTCCGTGTCGATGGTTCGAAAAACAGCGACGCGAATACCTTCCCGGCCAGCACCTGTCGGTGCGGATCGGCCTCGAAACGGGCGGCCAGATCCATAATCTTCAGAATTTCATCGCACGAAAAATCGGTGATCGAAACAAGACTTTTCTTTCCCATAGAACTCTATTTTTACTTTAAATCAATGCTCATACTCTCCACGTTCCGCAATCGTTCGAGCAACTGTTGCGACCGGCTTCGACGGATCGAAAGCGTCATCGTGCACGCGTTGTCGAACTGCTGGCCGAGCACCTCCGGCTGCATCTCTTTGACGATCCGCATCACGTCGTTCATCGCCAGGTAGCCGAACCCGATCCGCAACACGGTATTCACCGTACGCTGCACCACTTCGGCCGCATCCAGAACCGCCGCCGCCGACTCCTTATAAGCGGCGATCAATCCGGGCACGCCCAATTTGGTTCCGCCGAAATAACGTACCACGACCACCAGCGCATCGGTCACCTGCCGCGACAACAACTGCCCCAGAATCGGCCGTCCAGCCGTCGAAGATGGTTCCCCATCGTCGTTCATCCGCACGTTTTCGCCTTCCGGCCCCAGGCGCCATGCATAGCAATGGTGCGTCGCATCGTAATAGCGCTTACGCAACCCGTCCAGCGCATCGCGGATCTGCCGCTCGTCGGTCACCGGCCAGGCATAGGCCAAAAACTTGCTTCCCTTGTCCTTATAGATGGCTTCGGCCGGGGCCGCGATCGTATAATAGCTGTCGTCGGCGGGTTCCATCATCGGTCTATTTCACTTTTGAAAAAATCCGGTTCCAGCGGATATTGGCCGGAAAACTTTTATCCTTATCGAGCGACATCCACACGAACGACGGTTTTCCGACGATATGATCCTCCGGAACGAACCCCCAATAACGGGAATCCAGCGAATTGTGCCGATTGTCCCCCATCATGAAGTAGTAGTCCATCGCGAACGTGTATTTGTCGGCCGGCGTACCGTTGATATAAATTCGCCCGTCTTTGATTTCCAGCTTATTCCCTTCGTAAGTTTCGATGATCCGCCGGTACAGCGGCAGGTTCTCGACGGTCAGATCGACCGTCGAGCCTTTGCTCGGAATCCACAGCGGCCCGAAATTATCGACGTTCCACGGATAGTTTTCGCTCTGTGGGAAAATATCGGGATCGGCCCCCTCGCCCTCCCTTTTGATTATCGCCGTCACGTTCCCCATCGAACGCATCCGCCGCGCATTTTCAGCGGTCAGCGGCAATTCCACATACGCGTAGTTAGCCGCATCGTAGTGAATATCGTCCTTGGCAACGCCCATGTCTTCGAACACGTCGGGATTGACCGGCGTACCGTTCGTTACAACCGTATAATTGTACTGTTTACCCGGAATATCCGCCTGCGGCTGTCCGTTGATCCACATTTCGGAGTGTTCGATAAAAATCGTATCGCCGGGCAGTCCGACCGCCCGTTTGACATAGTTTTCGCGCTTGTCGACCGGACGGACGACGATCCCCTCGTCCATCAGCATCTGGCGGCCGCGCCGGTCGCCGTAACGACGTTGGTACTGCCGCAAAGCGTTATAATAGCTGTCCGACGGATAAGCCAGACTTACCGTATCTCCTTCCGGAAAGTTGAATACGACCGGATCGTTGCGTTTTACGTTTCCGAATCCTTTCAGTCGGTGGTACGGCCACTTGATCCATTCGACGAACGACTTTTTGGTCTGAGAAAACGGCATCGTATTGTGCACCAGCGGCATCGAAATCGGCGTATTCGGGATGCGCGGACCGTAGGCCGTCTTGCTGACGCAGAGATAGTCGCCGACCAGCATACTCTTTTCCATCGACGGCGTCGGAATCACGTACATCTCGAAGACGAAGATCCGGATCAGCGTAGCCACGACCGTCGCGAACAGAATCGCTTCGACCCACTCGGAAGTCTTGCGGTAGGTCTTGTTGGTTCGCTTGCGTTCCTTGTGCTTCCGCCAGAACAAGCGGTACATCGTCTTCGATATATAAATATCGTAAATCACGACCAGTCCCAGCAACAACCACAGGTTGCCCGTCCAGACCACGAACCACAGCAGGTAAATGACCGATACCACGCCGAATTTTACCCAGCGGTTACCCCAAATCGTTTTCAGTTTGCTCAGAAATTTATTCACAGTCGGCCGGTTAATCGATTCCCATTAGATCCTTCATGGTGAAAATACCCCGCTTGCCGCAGATGAATTCGGCGGCGAGCACGGCTCCGGTAGCCAATCCTTTGCGGCTCTTGGCACTGTGCGTAATGGCGATCAGGTCGGCATCCGACTCGTAGGTAACGGTATGAATCCCGGGAACGACGCTGCGGCGTACGGAGGTGATCTCCAACTCGGCGGGCTCGGTCGTCGTACCGCATATCCATTTCTTTTTGCGGGTCAGGTTCCCGAGAATTCCTTCGGCCAGCGTGATCGCCGTTCCGCTCGGAGCATCCTTTTTCTGCGTGTGATGGGTTTCTTCGACCGTCACGTCGTATTCCGGAAAACGCTCCATCAGTTCGGCCAGTCGGCGGTTCACCGCGAAAAACACGTTGACGCCGACGCTGTAATTCGAAGCGTAGAAGAACGTGCCCTTCCGCTCGTTGCACAGCTTTTCGACTTCGGCGTACCGGTCGAGCCATCCGGTCGTACCGCACACCACCGGCACGCCGGCTTCCAGGCAGGTTACGATGTTCTGAAAAGCGGTATGGGGAGTGGTGAATTCGATAGCGACATCCGCTTTCCGAAGGTTTTCGGCATTCAGATCGCCGGCGTTGTCGATGTCGATAATCAGCGTAACGGTATGGCCCCGGGAGATCAGGATCTGTTCGATTTCCTTTCCCATCTTGCCGTAGCCTATCAATGCAATCTTCATAATACGTACGAATGTTTTCGCAAATTTACGCTAATTTTTAAATAATCCTTTACCCGGCGCCGCATAAAACGCAAAATACTTCTTTCGGCAGGCGACGCCGAGCGGACGGTCGCCCCTGCCGAAAACAAAGAACCGCGGGAAATGGACCGTTTCGATCAAGGTTCGAAAACGAGGCGGTCGAATCCGACGGTTCCGGCGGGAATATGTTCCCCGTAACGGACCATTTCGAATGCGAGCGTATTGATTCCCTTACTAATAACATGCCGGCCGAGCGAAATCGGAACGACATGCGGTTTCGGCGCATTGAGATCCAATTCCCGAACAACAGCCGTACCGTTGACCTCGATCCCGACCACTCCGTAACCCGGCGAAGCCGTACACATCAGCGTGAGGTCGAACTCGCCGTCCAACACGCTTTCGAACGAGAGCGTCAACCGGTTGCCCGGCCGATTGCAATGCCAGTAAAGCTGGGCATTGTTGCTCCAGATATCCCGGTACGGAATCCCGTGATGATGGTAATTCAGCAGATCTTCCGGACTTTTGCTCACGACGGCCATATGTTCGGCCTCGACCGTTATCTCCATTTTCTGCGAAACGAGGTCTTCCCTGTGCAGCGATACTTTGCGGGCGGCCTCCTTCTCGTTCGGTTCGACCAAGCTGCGCCCGCCCGGACGCAGGTACCAGTAAGTCGTCGGAGCGTAATCGACGGCGGCCCGCAGGTGATGCCAGAGCTCCATATCGAACCGCAGCGAAGTACGGAACGGAATCCCGTCCAGCACCCGCAGCCGGGTATTCTGCACGAATCCGGCGCTGTCCGCGCCGGCGCCTTCCGGCTGGGCGATGAACGGATGGTCGGTAATACGCTCGCGCCGTCCCCAGGCGTAACCGTAATAGTCCTCGCTTCCGGTTCCCAAATGCGACGGGAACGTCTCTCCGTCCACATAGACTTTTTCGTCGCCTTCGCCCCACCAGGCGTATTCGGTATTGAACAGCGTCAGGCCGTCGCCGACATAAACGCCTTGTCCGTCTAGCGCGACGAAGCGGAGATCGGACGGACCGCCGGTATCGTCCGTATTCTGATGCTTGTCCCGTCCGGTCGAAACAGCTCCGTACTGATGCCACGAAGCCCCGAAATGCATCGACCGGTCGTCCCATTTCCACGGAGCGTAGCGTACCCGACCGTCGCATAGGCGCACCGGCTGCGTTCCCAGATTATGGAACGTAATCTCGCACTTGTGCCGGAAAGGCATGACCCAGTAGGCGTCCATCCGTCCGGACGGCTCCGCATACGCGTACCACGTATTGGTATAGAGCGGCAGATAACCGATCCCGTAGAAATCCCCGACCGGACACCATACCGTTCGTTCTCCGTCGAAACGGATCTCAAGCACGGTCGAACGCAACGCCTGCTGCCGTGCGGCCGCATCGAGACGCACGGACAGTTGTCGGACGGCCTTTTCGCCCTCTATCGTGAAAGTTTTACGGTCGCCGGGAGCCAGCGTTCCGTCCAGCGGGATTTCCCGCAGTTTCAGTTCGTCCAATCCCCGATCCCGGTCGCTCAGCTTCCGCCGGACTTCCGATAGCAGCGTCCGGTTCCTACGAAGTTCCTCCGCGGAAAAACTGACAACGCGCGTTCCCGGCTCGTAACTCCGGTAATTGATGTTGTAAAAAACCCCTTCGTGACCGGGCTGAATACCGCCTTTGTCGGAAAAATCGATCATGGAGCTCTGGTAAGTGATTTTACAGCCTTCGGCAAACGGAATCGGAAGGTAAAGGTTCAACCCCCGGTGCATCGAGTCGGTAAGCGTCGACACGCCCATCGACAACGGGGCCCCGACCAGGCCGGTGCCGCCTATCAGGCTGCGGACCCGGCCCTCGACGACCGGTTCGCTGTCGCCGTCCAGGTAAATACGCAGGATACCTTCGCCGGAACCCGCTCCCGAAAAAGTCATCCAAAAACGGACGACGGCACCGGGACCGTCGGCGTCGAGCATCACGTATTCCGTTCCGTGCGGGGTCGTCTCCTGCCGGATGAAATTGGTGCAGTCCCCGTTGCCGAACCAGCCCGGCTGATCCGGCGTTTTCGTGGCGGGATCGGTGCTGCTGGCCTGACGGCAGGCGAACGCAGGATACGGCCACCGGGCGATCTCGTCGCGGTCGGTCATTTCGCGCAGCAAAGTTCCGAGCGAAACTTCCGGAGAAGCGGGTTTCGCCGCCGTAAATAACAGCAGCAATCCAGCAAGCAACATACGATTTTTTTTCATAGAGTCAGAATTAGTCGATTCAGTCGGATTTAAAGGTAATAAAGTTTTTTCGAACCGCTCTGCATTTTCTGAAAAAGGCGTCGAACCAACCGGACGAACGACTCTGTTTCGTAAAACGGCGCAGGAAAATTTATGTATTTCAAACGGACAAAATTTTTACATTTCGCCGAAAATGCTATCTTTGTAAACCTAAAGCGACAACCGTGCGTTACTTTCTACAACTCTCCTACCTCGGCAAGGCATACAACGGCTGGCAGATCCAGCCCAACGCCCCGTCCGTGCAGCAAACCCTGCAACAAAGCCTCGGCACACTGCTCCGTCGCCCGGTCGAAACCGTAGGCGCCGGGCGCACCGACACGGGAGTGCACGCCTCTTTCTACGTCGTCCATTTCGACACGGAAGCACCGATCGCCGATCCGGAAGATTTCTGCTACCACCTGAATGCGCTGTTGCCGTACGACATCGCCGTGCAACGACTGCGACGGGTGCGGAACGACGCACACGCCCGGTTCGACGCATTGGAACGGGAGTACAAATATTACATTTCACCGCGTAAAAACCCGTTCAACCGCGACACCGCGTACCAATTGGCTTGGCCGCTCGATCTGTGCCGCATGAACGAAGCCGCAGCCCTGCTGCCGGGAGAACAGGATTTCACCAGTTTTTGCAAGCTGCACTCGGACAATAAAACGAACCTGTGCCGCATTGCCCGCGCCGGATGGCAGCGGCAGGACGACGGGTTGCTGGTATTCACCATTGCGGCGGACCGCTTCCTGCGCAACATGGTACGCGCCGTAGTCGGCACGCTGCTCGACGTCGGCCGAGGCAAGCTGACTGCGGAAGATTTCCGCAGCGTGATCGCCGGGCGCGACCGCTCGCTGGCGGGCAGCTCGGCCCCGCCGCAGGGGCTTTTTCTGAGCCGGGTGACCTATCCGGAAACGACCTACATTTCAGACGATACGAACTAATCTTATAACCGCTATGAAAACTAAAATTCAGGAACTATTCAAAAAAATGTACGGCGACGGAGCGTCGTTCTTCGCTTCGCCCGGACGCGTCAACCTGATCGGCGAACATACCGACTACAACCTGGGATTCGTGTTGCCCGGTGCTATCGACAAGGCAATCTACGTTGGCGTCAAACCCAACGACGGACAGAAGTGCCGGATCCATTCGGTCGATTACGACCAGTCGATCGAAATGGATCTGCACGGCGAAAAACCGGCACAACAGTGGGCCCGCTACATCTACGGCGTAGTGCAGGAGATGGAGAAACGCGGGGCGCTGATCCGTCCGTTCGACATGACTTTCGGCGGGGACGTCCCGCTCGGCGCGGGACTTTCGTCGTCGGCCGCGCTCGAAAGCGCAGTGGGCTTCGCGCTCAACACGGTCTACAACCTCGGTTTTTCGCGCGAACAACTGGCCAAAATCGGCCAGATGACCGAACACAACTATGTAGGCGTGCGCTGCGGGATCATGGATCAGTTCGCCTCGCTGTTCGGCGATCACGGGAAGGTGATCCGGCTGGACTGCCGTTCGCTGGAATACAAACTCGAACCGTTCGATCCGACAGGCTGCAAAGTCGTGCTGTTCGATACGCAGGTAAAACATTCGCTCGCCTCGTCGGAATACAACGTGCGCCGCGCACAGTGCGAGGCAGGCGTCGCCGTGATATTGAAACACGTGGGCGGCATCGAGTCGCTGCGCGACGTAACGCTCGAAATGCTGAACACCTACAAAAACGAAATGGACGACGTGGTTTACCGCCGCTGCAGCTTCGTCATCAACGAAAACCAGCGGGTGCTCGACGCCTGCGACGCACTCGAAAAGGGGGACTACGCGACTTTCGGCGAAAAAATGAACGGTTCGCACGACGGGCTGAGCAAATGGTACGAAGTGAGCTGCGAGGAACTCGATTTTCTGGCGGATCTCGGACACCGCAACAGCGGCGTGCTCGGCGCGCGGATGATGGGCGGCGGCTTCGGCGGCTGCACGATCAACCTGGTGAGGGATGCCGCTTATGCCGATTACCTGGCCGAAGTCACCGACAAATTCACGCACCGCTTCGGCAAGGCGCCCCGCATTATCGAAGTCAACATTTCCCAGGGAGCGCATCAGATCCGATAACGATACCGATGAACGCAAGAGCCCGGAAGCGATCGCTTCCGGGCTCTTGCGTTTCCCCGTCACACGCTAAAACTGCAGTTTCACGCCGGCGAGCATATTGATGCCCAGATCGCGGTACTGATTGTAACGGTAAATCCGCTGGTTGGCCAGGTTACGCCCTTCGAGGAACACGCCGATCCTCTTCGAAATGTTGTATTCGGCGCCGAAATATACGTCGAATTGCATATCCACATGAGTCCGGCCCAGTCCGGCAGACGCGCTCGCCCCGTCCGTATACATAAACAAGATGTCGAAATCGCGCGGTCCGTACACGTCCACTCCGGCCTTGAGCAGCAATTTATCCCGGTAATTGTATTTCAGAGCGAGTCCGGCCGTCAGGTTCGGCAACCCGATATGGGCGCTCTGATCTTCGATTTTTTTCACGTCGTAACCCCGGTACTGCAAATTGAACAGCAAGCCGAACACGCCGGAAATACGTCCTTCCAACTCGGCCCCGATCGTCCACATCGTCACGTCGCGCTGCGACACTCCGAACACGTTTCCCTGGTAAAGAGCCTGATACACATTCGCCCCGTCCCCCAGCAACATCAGGTAGGCATTCAATCCGTAATTCATGTTCAGATAGCGCGAAACGCCGCCGAACACATGGTACGCGAACGACGACGAAACGCCGCCCCGGATACCGATCCGACCGTTGTATTCGCTGGTATTACGCCCCGTAACGCCCTGCAACACGTAAGGATTCCAAGTCACCGTATTACGGTAACCGTAGTTCAAGTACTCGCCGTCGATCTTCAGATAAGGAGTAAAACCGTCCGAAGCGCGCCATTTGAGTTCGAACAGCGGGAAGAAGGCGCTTTCGCTGCGATCCCCGTCGTTGTCGAGCACGTAATTGGCCCCCAGCGCAAATTCCAGCTTTCCGCCCTGCAAACGGTACATCGGCCGTACCGTCAGGATATTATCCTTGTAACCGTCCAACTCGCCGCTGCCTTTATAAACATCGTAACCGGCGTGCAGAGTCACCCCATGCCGCTGCCCAAAACGTTTTCCCAGATCGAGAAACGTCTTCACATCGGCCTCCTTCATGTCGAAACGATCCTGAAAATAAGCTCCCTCGGCGCCGAAACGGATATTGAAATAGGAAAGGTCTTCGAACGCATGTCCGAAATAGATTTTCCCGTGCACGGTCGAAAAGTTCTGCCGCAGGGCCGATGCCGAAGCGTCGATATTTCGTCCGGTAAAGTTTTCCAACGTCCAGGTCGTATCGTACCCGTAGCGGCTGATCTTATCGTAATCGTACCCCAGTTCGCCGCCGATCCCGAAACGGCCGAAACGACGCTCGCCGTACGCCCCGATCCGGTTGAACGTCTGCCCGGCCGGAGTCTTGATCCCGTTGTCGTTCTTGCGATCGCTCCAACTGCCGTAATGGTTGACCAGTACGCCCCACTTGCCGTTGACGTTCTTCGTAGACGAAAAATAAGCGTCCACCACGCTCTGGAACGGAACGCCGACGCCGACTTTCAGGTACAACGGGCGATCCTGCCGGTAGTTGTCCAGACTGACCGACACCGGTTTAATCGGCGTCACTTCGAACCCGTAGCTGATCGGGTTCGGATGAACCTTGTAAGTCACCTCGGGACGCAGCGCCACCGTATCGTTCATATCGGGTTTAACATTCAGTTTCGATGCTTCGTTCACGGTCGGTTCGTAATCGCGCGTCACTTCCATCTGGCGGTTCAGATCCCCTTCTTCGGGCTTCTGCGCCCAGGCGGGACATGCGGCCACCGCCGCTGCGATCAGTATGATTGTTTTTTTCATCACTCTCTGTCGGTTACTTTAAAATCTATTTCAATGCGTCCATTTTCTGCTGCGCCTCGGCTACGACGCCGTCATTCTTGTCGGAATAGCCGTCCACGATACTTTTATAGGTGGCTTTGGCCTGGAACGCGTCGTTCTGCTTGACGTAAATGTCGCCGAGAATCAGAAAGGCCTTTCCCATCCAGTACTCGTACGGCAGGTTCTTTTCGGAGAACGCGAACACTTCCTTCTCGGCCTCTTTCAGTTTGTTCTGCTTGAACAGGATCGAAACGATCTGGTAACGCGCCTCGGCCGCATCCCGCGTACGGGCGTCGATCATCTTGCGGTAGTGCGCCAGCGCCCCGTTGTCGTCCCCGGCGGCTTGTAGCGCGCGGCCTTTCAAGAAATTGGCCGTATGCGCCAGATCGTCGGTCAGGTGGGAAGAAGCCAGCACTTCGTCGGCGGCATTGCCCGCGGCAGTCATATCCCCGGACGCCACGACCGCTTTCAGGTAGCCGTCCAACGCTTCGGAAGCCACGTTCTTCTGCGGCGCGATCACGCTCAGCCGCTTATATGACTCGGCTGCGGCCGCATAATTTTTATCCTCCATCTGCATGGCTGCGGCTTTCTGCAGCGCCAGCGATTGGTAACGGTTGCTCGGCATGTTGCCGACCTCCTCGAAAGCCGCCAACGCCCCCGCACGGTTTCCTGCCTGCAGCGAACAGTCGCCGAGCGCATACAGCGCATCCGCCCGATAAACCCCTTGCGGATACTGGCGCAGGTAATTGTCCATCAACGGAAGCGCCCGCGTATAATCCCGGCTCTGGTAAACCCGGTTGGCCGCCATGAACGAAAGCGAATCGCGCTCGACGACCGTCACGTTCGTCTCGATACCGCTCTGTTTGGCAAAAGCGAAATAGGTATCGACATCGTTCTTGTCGACATAAATATTTTTGATACCGATCATCGCATCCTTCACCTGCGGCGAAGAGGGATAGTTGTCGACCACCTTCTTGTAGTATTTCAACGCTTCGTCGTTTTTGCCGAGATTTTGGTAAATCAGTCCCAACTCGGACAGGGCGCTCACGGCGAACGGCGACTGCGGATAACCGTCCACCAGGCGTTTCAGTACGGCGGCGCCGTCGTTGAAGCGTTCACGGCGCACGTAGGTGCGCCCCAACTCGAACATCGCGTCGTCGACGTAGTCGCTCTTGCCGTCGCCGATAATCGCGATCAGCGACTCGACCTTGCGGTCGTACTTGTCGACCAGACCGAGCATCACGGCCCGCTGGAACCGGGCGTAATCGGCCCCGACCGTGGACAGGCTGATCGCCTTGTCGTAATTTTCGATCGCCTTGTAGTACTCGCGTTGGGCGAAAGCGATGTCACCCAACCGGTTGAAAGCGTCCGCCCGCAAATCGTCCTTGGCGGGATAAGCGTTCAGGAAACTATTGAACCTCGCGGCGGCCTTGTCCCACTGCTTGGCATTGAAATAACAGTATCCCAAGTTGTATTGCGCCATCCGGTTCTCTCGCTCGTTACTCGGAGAAAGCGCCACATAAGCCTCGTAGAGCGGCTGCGCTTTGGCGTAATCCCCTTTGCGGACATAGGTTTCGGCCCGCCAGAATTTGGTCAGCGCCGTATACTTGGCCGTATATCTATTGGCGTCGGCCACATCGAGCAATTCGAGCGTCCGGTCGTAGTCGCCGGCCTCGAAACACTCCAGCGCACGGAAATAAGCGATCTTCTGCAACGCCATCTTCACGTTGTTGTCCGGATCGGGCAACTGGCGGATCGCCTCGTAAGCCGCATTGTAGTTGCGGGAATTGAAATAGGCAGCCAACAGGATCTCGCGCGCCTCGTTGATCCGAGGCGAATCGGGAAATTCCTTGATATAATTATCCAACGTGGTGATCGCTTCGTTGAAAATACCGCCGCCCAATTCGTACTGCAACTTTCCGTAGTTGAACATGGCCTCTTCGCGGATCGCCTGGTCGAAATCGTCCGAAGCGGCCAGCGCGAAAGCGCTCATCGCTTTTTTCTTGTCCCCCATCTGCAGGTAAGCGTCGCCGAGGTGGAAGCTGGCGTTCTGAGCCAGTTCGTCGCCGCCCGAAGCGACCTGCGTGAGCCGGTCGATCGCTTTCGGATAGTCGCGGTCAACGTAATTGCAGTAACCGGCCAGGTAAAGCTCCTCGCGCCCCATCTCACCGCCCAATTTGGCGTAATTGTCCATATAGGCCAGCGCCTTCGGATAGTCGCCCAGGTGGAAATAAGCTTCGCTGACGATCCGCGAAATCTCTTGTTGACGGGCTTCGGTCGCCTTGGCCAGCAACGGAATCCCGTTAGCCACCACGTAGTCGTAATTGTTCTCCCGGAACTCGATCTGCAACAGGTAAAACGGAATGATCGGTTCGTAAGCCGGATTGTCCGCGATCGACGCGAACTCCCGCTTGGCCGCCTGCAGATCGCCGCGGGAATAGTCGATATAAGCGATGTAATACGTGGCGTGCGGCTTATACTGCGGATCGGTATTGCAGTTCTTGAAATAGCCGTAGGCCTTGTCGGTGTCCCCGCACATGTAGGCGGCATATCCCGTCCGGAAATTATATTCGTCGAAACGCGAAAAGTCGAGCTCATAGGGATCGACCTGTTGGTACTGCGCATAGGCGGCCTGGTAATCGCCCTCCTCGTGCAACAGCGTGCCGAGCGAAAACCGGATGTCGTTCGCATAGATCGAACCCGGATACTCCAGAATGAAACGGTCGAGCATCTCGCGGGCGTTTCCCTGCCGCATCTCGGCGGCGCACAAAGCTATGTAATAAGCCGCCCGCTCCGAAAACCCGACATCGTCGGCGCCTGCGCCGCGGGCCGCTTTCTCGAACTCGGTCTGCGCAGCGGAGTATTTCTGTTTTTCGTAAAGGGCTATACCCTTATCGTAATGGGATTGCGCCTCGCGCGGCGCGGCTTCTATCTGAGAAACAGGAGCCGCCAGCAACAACAGCGCGGCCCCGAAACTCAACATTTTTTTTCTCATATCGGTTCTTGTTATCAGCTCGGCAAAGTTAACAAAATTTATCAATAGCCTTCCCGGCGACAGGCTAAAATATACAGTAAAATCGCCGATCGTGCGGAATCCGGTTCTTTCGGACGATCAGCGTTTTTCGGCGGCCCGCAGTTTGGCGCTCCGCGAACGCGGGTTCCGTTCGGTCTCTTCGGCGGACGGAACGATCGCCTTGCGTACGACCAGTTCCCAGGGCGTCCGGGGCCGTCCGTAAAAATCCTTCTCCGGTTTGCCCGTGAAATTTCCGCTACGCATGAAATTTTTGACGAGCCGGTCTTCGAGCGAATGATAAGTGATCACCACCAACCGTCCCCCGGGACGCAGTACGCGGAGCGCCTGTTCGAGCATCATCTCCAGCGCATCCATCTCGCCGTTCACCTCGATGCGGATCGCCTGGAACAGCTTGGCCAGAAACTTACTGTCCGCCCCGCGCGGGGTTACCGGCGCAACCGCTTCGATCAGGTCGCTGATCGAAGCGAGCGGCCGCTCGCGGCGCACCCGCTCGATGCATCCTGCGATCCGGTGCGGAGCGTCCAGTTCGCCGTAATCCCGGAAAATCCGGATCAATTTTCCCGTTTCGTAACGGTTCACTACGTCCGCAGCCGAAAGCCGGGCACGCTGATTCATCCGCATGTCGAGCGGAGCGTCGAAACGGAACGAGAATCCGCGCTGCCGCGTATCGAAATGGTGCGACGACACGCCCAGATCGGCCAGCACCCCGTCCACCTGTTCGTATCCGTGCAGGCGCAATTGCCCCCGCATGAAACGGAAATTCGATTCTATGAACGTGAAGCGGGCGTCGTCGGGGACGTTGCGGCGGGCGTCGCTATCCTGGTCGAACCCCAGCAGGCGCCCCTTTGCGGAAAGCCGCTCCAGAATCCCGCGCGAATGCCCGCCGCCGCCGAAAGTCAGATCGACATACATTCCGTCGGGACGTATGTTTAGCAAATCGATACTTTCGGCGAACAGCACCGGCACATGGTAGGACTCCATAACGACAAGTTAAAATTTCGCGGATAAAAGTACAAAATTTACCCGAAACCGTTCCAATGAACCGGGAATATCTTAATTTTGCGCAAAATCAACCCAACGTGATGTCCGACGAGAAAACGCTTACCGTCGATCTGGAGAAAGTGATCCGGGATAAAAATCCGGCGCTGGCGCGTTTGTTACCGCGCTTCGTAGTGGCCTATCTGAAACGCACGATCCACCAGGACGAAATCAACCGTATTTTGCAGGCTTATTCGCACCTCGAACCGATCCCGTTCATCCGCGCGGCGCTGGCGGATATGGGTATCCGTTACCGGGCGGTCGGGCTCGAAAAGTTGCCGCGCGAAGGACGCTACCTGTTCGCTTCGAACCATCCGTTCGGCGGCATGGACGGCATGATGCTGTGCGACGAACTGGAGCGCCATTTCGGATCGGTCAAAATCATCGTCAACGACCTGTTGATGCACCTCACGCCGCTCAATCCGCTCTTCATCCCGGTCAACAAGCACGGCCGGCAGAAGGCGCAGTACGCCGAACTGTTCCGGCAAAACCTGCAAAGCGGCGTGCAGGTCGCCACGTTCCCGGCCGGGCTCTGCTCGCGCCGGCACCGGGGCGTCGTGCGGGATTGCCCGTGGCGACCCAGTTTCGTCAAAAACGCGATCGAAAGCCGCCGCGACGTCGTTCCGGTCTATTTCGAAGGGGAACTGTCGTCTTTTTTTTACAACCTGTCCAACTTCCGCACCGCCGTGGGCATCCGGGCCAATCTCGAAATGCTCTACCTGCCCGACGAGATGTTCCGCCAGCGAGGAAAAGATTTCCGCATCCGCTTCGGAAAACCGGTGCCGTGGCAGCGGCTCGACGACGGGAAGCCCGCGAAAGTATGGGCGGAACGGCTCCGGGAATACGTATATAAACTTAAAAACGAACAAAAAAACGGCTAAATATTACTTTGTCGATTTGTTTTTATATTTTTGCTCATCCAATCAAAACACCCGATGAAACCACTGATCGACCCCGTCCCGACCGATTTGATAGAAGCAGAATTGACCCGGGAACGCTTTCTGCGCCCGACCAATAACGGAGACAATGAAATATACGTCGTCACAGCCGGCGACAGCCCGAACGTAATGCGGGAAATCGGACGGCTCAGGGAAGTGTCGTTCCGCGACGGCGGAGGCGGCACGGGAGCCGACACGGACATCGACGAATACGACCTCGATCCGGAAGGATACCGGCAGTTGATCGTCTGGGATCCGAAACAAAAGGAGATCGTCGGCGGATACCGCTTCATCATTTCGCATTCGTCGCATCCGAAATGCATGTCGACGGAACACTATTTTCGTTTCACGGACAAATTCCGCGAGGAATACCTGCCCTACACGATCGAATTGGGACGGTCGTTCGTACAGCCCCATTACCAGGGCTCGCGCAGCAACCCGAAAGGGCTTTACTCGCTCGACAACCTGTGGGACGGACTGGGAGCGCTGGTCGTGAACAATCCGGACATGCGCTACTTTTTCGGCAAAGTCACCATGTACGGCTCGTACGACAAAGAAGCCCGCAACATCCTGCTCTATTTCCTGCGCAAACATTTCCCGGATCGCGAAAACCTGGTCGAGGCCATTCACCCGATCGTCCTCGATTTCGACGTCGAAAAGATGGAAGCGCTGTTCTGCGGCGGCAGCTATGCGGAAGACTACAAAACGTTGATCCGCGAGATCCGCAATTACCGTGAAAACATCCCGCCGCTGATCAACTCGTACATGAGCCTTTCGCCATCGATGCGCGTTTTCGGAACGGTCGTCAACCCCGATTTCGGGAATGTCGAGGAGACCGGGATACTGATTACGATCAGCGACATTTATCCCAAAAAATCGGAGCGGCATTTCAAAATAAGGAAATAGCTCGTCCAGAACGTGTTGTATCCCCCAAAAGCGCAAAATCCAGAAAAAAAGCAATTTCCGTGGAAATCATTGCTTTTATGGAAAAAATTGGCTTATTTTGTAACGTTTAATTAATCCTATCGGTAGTAATGGCAGACAATCGACCCAAGAAAATATTGGTTGCGGAAGATACGGACAGTAACTTTCTGCTGGTGTCCATCATCTTAAGGAAAGAGTATACCGTTTTACGGGCATACAACGGCATCGAAGCCATCGACGTTTACAAAAAAGAGCAGCCCGACCTGATCCTGATGGACATCAAAATGCCGGAGATGGACGGACTGGAAGCATCCCGCGCAATCCGGGATATCGATCCGGAAATCCCGATCATCGCACTTACTGCCAACGCTTTCGACAGCGACAAGCAAAAAGCGATCGACGCAGGCTGTAACGACTACATGGCCAAGCCCATCGTCGTGGGACAGTTGACCGCAATGATCAAAAAATACATCTAAGCCGATTTTCCGGACGTCATCGGGCGGGTCTGCGATCAGGCCCGCTTTGCTTTTTCCCACGCGCCCGAACCCGATCCCCGTTTTTTCCGCAAGTAGCAGAAGCCGCGGATCACGTTCACGTTCATAAAAAGGAAATAATACGGCACGAACAAGTACTTGTTGCGGATCGCCCGGGTCGCCAGGTAATATCCTCCGAGGGCGGCGGCGTAAAACGCCAGTTGCAACGCCAGGAACGTAATGTACAACGGCGATCCGCTAAAGGCCAGCGCCGCATTGACCGGCAACAGCAAAAAAAGCAACAGCGGAGTGAGCGACCAACGCAGCACCCGGTGCGATAAGAACATGAAACTGACCACGCCGTAACGAAAGACATTCAGCAGCGGTCGCAGACGTCCGATCGACTGTAGGCCGCCGGCGCAAATACGCACCTTGCGCTTCTGCTCTTCCTTCATGTCGGACGAAGCGCCTTCGATGGCATAGGCCGTATCGCAATAAGCGATGCGGTATCCTTTCTGCACGATCCGCAGCGAGAGGACGAAATCGTCCAGCAGCGTATCGTTCTCCATCCGCTCGAAGAGGCCGCGCCGCACGGCAAACAACTCGCCGGCCGCCCCCATCGCGGAGTACAGCCGCCAGTCGAGCCGCTTCAGCGCCGACTCGTATTTCCAGTAAAGGCCTTCGCCTCCGGCAGCCGCGCCGTCGAGCCGCCGCACGGCGATCCGCTTTTCGCCGGCCACGCATCCCACCGTCGGGTCGGAAAAGCAGCGCACGATCTCACGTATCGCCTCCCGGTTCAACATCGTATTGGCATCGGTAAACACCACCAGCGACGTTTCGACGAATTCGATCCCGCGATTCAACGCCGCCGTTTTCCCCTGACGTTCGGGCTGAAAAAATATCTCGACCTCCGGGTAGGCCTCCAGTCTCCGGTTCGTCGAATCGTCGCTTCCGTCCGTCACCCAAACCACTTTCAACCGATCGGCCGGGTAATCTAACGACCGGGTATTCGCCATCTTCTCGTCCACGACCCGTTCTTCGTTGTAAGCGGCAACGAACAGAGTCACTTCCGGCAATTCGTCCGGCATCCGCGGCTCCTTCCGGGGACGGAACGTCTCCTTAACCTTTACCAGCACCCACAACACGATGCCATAACCGATATAAGTATAAAAAACGACGAATACCGAAATCCAGAATACGATCTCCAATGCTTTCATAATCCGACCGATTTATAAACGTCCAACGTCTGTTCCGCCGTCTTTCGCCACGAAAATTGTTTTACCCGCTCCAACCCGTAAGCCCGCTGGCGTTCGTACAGTTGCGGATCGTCCAGCAACCGCCGCACTGCTCCGGCGATCTGCGTCTCGTCCGTCGGATCGACCAGCACGGCCCCGCTCCCAGCGACCTCGGGCATCGCCGAAGTGTCGGAAGTAACGACCGGCGTTCCGCAGGCCATCGCCTCCAGCATCGGGATTCCGAAGCTCTCGCGCAACGACGTATAAAGAAAAATCTTCGCTCCGCAATATACCGACGGCAGGTCGCCGTTGGGAATGTAACCGGGCAGGCGCAGCAGCGGTTTGACGTCGGAAATCTGCTGCTCCTTCAATATTCCGTCAATCACGTTTTCGGGAATATCCGCTACCAGCAGCGGCAGCGGACGCTCTGTCTGCCGGGCATACAGGGCATAGGCGCGGAGCGTGCGCGCCGTATTTTTCTTCGGATCGGTATTGCCGAGAAAAAACAGGTATTCTTTCTCCGGTAGGTATTTGCGAGTCACCTCGTACGGAGATTCGACCGGACGAAAATGACTTCCGTACCCGTTGTAAACGGCAACCAACCGGTCGCCGCCGATCTGCAGCGCACTCCCGATCCGCTCGCGCTCGTAGTTCGACACGGTGATGATCCGGCGGCATTTCGGCAGAACACGCGGGACGACGAAGCGCCTGTAATACCACCCCATGTTCTGATACCACGAAGGACTGGAACCGGAACGTTTCTCCAAGAAAATAATATCGTGCAGGGTAAGCACCAGCGGAACGTCGCACCGCAGCGGCGCCGTATTGCCGGTACAATGCAGGATGTCGGGCCCGATCCGGCGCACCGCTTCCGGCAGGCAGACCTGTTCCCAAAGCGGATAGAGCGGAGCGTTTACCGTCACGATATGCATATTCTCGCTCTCCTCGAGGCAGCGGTCTTCGCCCGCGTTGACGAGGATGAAATATTCGTTTTCACGATCTATCTTCTGCAATTCCCGGATCACTTCCAGCGCGACGAAATCCATCCCATGCTTATTCACGCGGAAAATGCGCTGGGCTTCGATAGCTATTTTCATGGTATTGTACCGATTAATTCACATTCAGTTCCCCTGCAAATCCGTTTGCAGCTCTCAGCCGGACGTTCCGCTTCCTGGCGATACAGGGTCGTTCCACGACCCAGTAAAACACCGAAGCGACCAGAATCGTCAGCGGGAAGAAAACCAGAGCATGCGTAAAATAGTTCGCCACGTAACTTTCCGACCACATCAGATGCTGTCCGAATACTTTACCGAACAAGTAGAACATCGGATAGTGCAACAAATAGAACGAATAGCTCATGCCGCCCAGGACATAAACGGCCTTATGGGTCAGCATCCGGTTCAGCAAACGGCTTTTGAATACGGCGACCAGGAAAACGAAACAGCAGACCGTAAAGGCAGTGCGGTTCGGGGCGTAGGTCGTCCACAACATACCGAAAAAGACGGCCGCAGCGACCGCATCCCATACGTATGACTTCCGAAGCAGGAAATCATTATGACGCAAATAGATAAAAGCCAGCAGAAACCCGGAAAGGAACAGCGGCAGGAATACGAACACCGTCCGGTCGAGATGCAACCGCGCGATATCGTCCAGGAACAAAGCCCGTACGACGATGGCCGCCGCCGCGAGTCCCAGCAGTTTCACCAGCATGAGCGAATGGTTCGAAAATATAAAACCGATCAGAAAAGGCGCGATCAGATAGAACTGCACTTCCGCCTCCAGGCTCCAGGTGACCGGATTGAACGGAGCCCATGCCCCGTAAATCAGCGTATGCACATAAGCCACGGCGCTGAACAGGTGCGGGGATTCGCCGGCCAGCGACAAACGGTTGGCTACGACATAAAGCGTATAAAATATCACGCAAGAGAGCAGGAACGGCCAGCCGATCCGGGAAAACCGACGCCGGTAATAAACCTTTAGCTCCGTTTTTTTTTCGTGATACATGTAATGCCGCAGAAAAGGCAAGGAGATCACGAAACCGCTGATGGCAAAAAAGATCTCGACCCCGAACCCGAACCGGTTGATAAACCAGTCCCATGAAAAAACGTCCGAAATCCCGGCGTTGAAGTTCCGGCCGACGCTCCGGCTGACATAATTATTCAAATGCAGCATGAATACCGTCAGGATGGCCAGAAAACGCAGACCGTCGATCTCCTTGATAAACAATTTCGGATCGACGGGGCGCTTGATTTTCTCCAGGATGGACTGTTTCCCTTTATTCTGCATAAATATCTGCCAGACAGTACTTAACGACACCGGTTCCGCTCGACGCACCCCTCCGATAACCGATTGTCAAAATAAACACATTATCCCGGATATTCCAAGCCGTTTGCAGCATTTATTTATCGGAGCGTACGAATATCCGGCAACAGAAATACCCTATTTACCGCGTGTGCGGAAAACCGCGGCGACCGAAACGGAATAAATCCGGCTTAAATTTCGCGCTCCCCCTCCGAAAATCGCTAAAAACACTATATTTGCGATTCATTCATCGTCGCGCCATGGGGAGAAAAGCCGTCGGAACATTTATGAAACTGACCTTCAATTTGGTCATCTGCCTGGTATCGCTGATTACGATGGCCGGATATTTCGTACCGTACGCCGACCCGGCCGTTTACCCGTCGATGCCGTTTTTGGGTCTGGCGATCCCCGCCCTGCTGATCCTCTGCGCGCTGTTCATTATCTGGCTGATCTTCAAACGACAATTCATATGGCTGCTGTTCCCCATTCTGGCGATCGCAGCGAACTACCGGTATCTGAACGGTATGTTCCAGTACTCGCCCCCGGCGTCCGCCGCAGGCAAAACGATGAAAATTATGACGCTGAATGCGGGAGCCGTCCATCAAGAAGTGCGTCTGATTCTGGACGACATCCTGTTGCATGCCCGCGAGGAGGAAGTTGATATCATCTGTTTTCAGGAATTCAACGGCATCCGGGGGATGCCCGGTCTGGATTCTCTGTTCGGCGCTTACCCGTACCGGAGCGAACCGGACAGAGGCGACGGTAAACTGCTCCTGGCCGTATTCAGCAAATATCCGATCACGGACTGGCAGATAATCCCGTTCGAGAATAGCTGCAACGACGGCTTGTGGTGCGACCTTTCGATCGACGGCCGACCCGTCCGAATCGTAAACGTGCACATGCAGACGACCAGCATCACGCAGAGCCGGGCGTTCATCGAGGGCATCAAGGAGAATTACGTCATCGGAGACCTGCACGGCGTCAACCAGCTGCAAAACACCATACAAAGCAATTTCGTGAAACGAGCCGAGCAGGCCCGCCAGGTACATGCCATCGTACAATCGACCCGCTCCCCGCTGATCCTCTGCGGCGACTTCAACGACACGCCGGTATCCTACACCTACCAAACGATCCGGGGAGACCTGCTGAAAGACGGTTTCAAAAGTTGCGGAAACGGGTACGGATATACGTTCCACGGCTTTTTCGACCTGCTGCGCATCGACTTCATCCTATACTCTCAGGGAATCCATCCGGTCAGCTACTATTCGCTGCCGCAGGAATGGAGCGACCACAATCCCGTTTTCATGGGATTTACGCTCGCCGAATAGCGCCGCCGCACGGGTTCGGTCATTCGAAACGGATTTAAATTCCGAACCGGCACTCCGCGGAGGAGACACTTTCCGCACCATTTCCGGCGTCCGTTTGTTCAGGAAAAACGCACGTAAGGTTCACCTGATCTCATAACCTATCGAATCCACTATAATTCGGTTCCCATCCAGCCTTTCAGCGGACAAGGTTCGACTCGTCGTCCCGGTAACGATCCTTTTTCGTAAAATAACTTCCCATACCCTTGAGATACTTGACAATCCGCACCCGGAAACTGTTCAGGAACGAACCGTCGGCGCCGACCGTCCCGTAACCGGTCACCGCACGGGCTTTCCGGCTGCGTACGAAACCGATCCTGCCGTATTGCTTTAAGCCCAATGCCATCGACCCATCCTCGCCTCGGATAATATCCACCCGGTATCCCACTTTCCGGCCGTAGTCGGCATTGTAGGCGAACACCAACCCCCGGACGCTCAGTTCCGGCCGTTTGAACGACTGCATCCACAGGTGCGTATCGCGCATAAACTCGTAAATTTTAAGGCCCAGCCACGGGTGACCTTCGTCCGGCATGTAACTCCACAGCGACGAAACGGCGACGATCCCCGGTCTTTGCAACGCATCCGCCATCGCCTGCACATACCCCGGCGGATACATCGTGTCGGAATCGATGCAAATGTAATATTTCCCTTGGGCATATTGTAGTCCGCACCGGCGGGCATATCCGCAACTATGTTGCAGTTCGGTATGATACGGAATTCCGGACGCTTCGAAAACATCCGCCGTGCGGTCGGCCGAATCGTTATTCACGCCGATGATCTCCATCGGATATTCGCACACGCTTTCCGAAAGCGACCACAGGCATGCCGGCAGGTGCTTCTCTTCGTTATAGGCGATCACCACGACCGAAACCAGCGGCTCGTCGCTCTGCAATGTCCGAAGCCGGTTGCGGATTCCGTCCATAACCTCGGCAGGCACACCCGCGTACGGTTTTCCGTAAACGGACAGATATTTTTCGTACCATTTCATATTTCCGGCATGATCCTTTACGAAGTCACCTCATCGAAAAGCTGTCTCCATTGCTGCATAATGGTGTCGATATCGAACCGCCGCACATGTTCCCTCGCCCGGCTCCCCATCCGTTTGCGCAGTTCGTCCCGTTCGATCAACAGGCATATCTTTTCGGCCAGGTCCTCCACATCCCCGTTTTTCGCCAGCAGTCCGTCCTCGCCGTCACGGATAATATCCTTCGGCCCGCAGGGACAGGCGAACGCAACCGGAGGTACTCCGCAGGCCATCGCTTCGGCCACGACCAGCCCGAACCCTTCGAAACGCGAAGAAAGCACAAAAACGGAACTTTCGCAAAACCTACCGACCACATCGTCGGTAACGCCTTCCAAACGGCAGGTTCGCCGTAATCCGGCCTCTTCGACCATCCGCGCATAAATCGTCGGATCCCCTCCCCCGTAAATTCGCAACGTCCAGTCCGGATGACGGACCGCCACCCGTTTCCACGCTTCGATCAAAAGGTCGAATCCCTTCTGCCACGTATAACGGCCGACGGCAATCGCCTGTTTGGCCGTACACGGAGAAACACGGTCCGGTCCCGGATAGAACGGCAACGGATTGTGGATCGTCGTGACATTATCCAACTCCGTCCACAGCGCCTCGTCTTCGCGGGTCAGCACCACGAATTTTTTCAATTTTTTCAACTCCCGGATCAACTGCGCGTTCCAGTATTTTTTGACCGCATCCCGGACGAAACCGGGAAGCATCCGGTTGTTAAAGTCGCGGTAATTGGAACGGTTGAAGTGGATCTCCCCGATTTTCACGCTGCCGTCCGGAACGGTATTCAGGAAATTGATGTCCCGGCGCAACAACGAAACCGTAATATCCGGCTTCAACTCGCATAACGTCGAGGTCAGCATTTTTTTGAACTTCCGCAGTCGCTTCCGGTAATAAACCAGCCGCCGATGCAACGGCAAACCGTACATCCGGTCGAAGTTCAAATCGAAATTGATCGTTTTGACCTTCGGCGAAAGTGGATAATAGAACGGCTTGTCCTTCACTTCGGTCAGGATCACCGTCACGTCGTAACCGAACTCGTCAGCCAGGTAGTTGGCCTTGAGCGTCAGTACCCGTTCCATGCCGCTCGGAAAATGGAGCCCGGGAATCAGATATACGATTTTTTTTGCCATTTATGCCGTCTTTAACGATTCGTCGAGCACTTTGCGCATCTGATTCTCCCACGAAAGAAACCGCACGGACTCCCGGATCTCCGCGGCAGAGAAACGGCGTCCGGAACAAAAGGCCACCAATGCGCCGACGTCCAGCGGCGACTCGTCGGCCGGCGCTTTCAACACATAAGGCATCCGCTCGAAATCGCTGTCGCACTCGGAATAAACGAACGGGATTCCCCGAACCGCATACTCCCTGTTCTTCAAAGTTTTGATATATGAGATTCCGCTACGGTGCCGCCCGAGACTGCCGACGGCCATATCGGCCCGGTCGAACTCCCGATCCAGCGCTTCTCCGAACAGCGGGCCGGTAAAACGCACCCATCGTTCCAATCCGTTCTGCCGAACGGTCCGGCGCAGTTCGTCGAGCGTCTCAGCCCGGCCGCGGCCCACAATGCTCAGGTACACGTCGGCCGGGCGCTGTTTGCAAGCATAATAAGCCGCCATCCCCCGTACCAAACGGTCGAACCCGTGCCAGAAACTGATATCGGCTACTGCAATCAGATGCACTTCGCCGCGAACCGGATCGTGTTCCCGGCGGACCGGAATGCGTTCGAAACTGACCCCGTTGGATATGCGGATCGTCCGCTGTCCGAAAATCGAGCTTAGATCACTGAATGTCACCACAGCGCGTAATTGGCGGGCCAGCGCGCGCCGGTAAATACGGTCGATCGCCAGTTCCGTTTTTTCTTTCAGCCCCAGCGTCCGGTACTCCTGATCGTAGGGATAAGTCGGAATTTCCATCACCATCGCGATGCCGGCCCGGCGTACACGCCGGGCCATCCGAATCGTAAACGGATTGGCGTTATGATCGGAACGCATGTAAACGAAATCAAAACCGTCCTCTACGATGTAACGGGCGAGCGAACCGTAACGCCATCTTTTTTTCAACTTCCCGACGATTCCTGCGCCGAAATCCTCCACGACCCGGTTGCCGCCCATGCGTTTCCAGCGTCCCCGTTCGTCCACAGCGAGCGAACCGAGCTCGACCTGATGACCGAGTATCCGCAACGCCTCGATCTGATAGCCGATCTTCTTACTGATTCCGTTGAACGCATCGAAACCGTGGAATACGAGGAACAGGATTTTCATGACGGATTACCTTTACGTTTGAATTTGGTCAAAATATCATATTCCCCTCTAACCTGTAGGTACACAAACAAAGTTAATAAAAAAACGGCCCCTTTCGCCAGAATGCCGACAAGTTCCGGAGAATTTTTCGTCAGGGCCGTCGTCGCTCCCAGCAACAGCACGAGTATCCCGCTTACCGCCAGCGGCGAAACGAGCTGTCGGCAGAACCCCGACAGGCGGCTTTTCGCGAACGTCACCCGGTACATCATCCAGTAACACTGCACGAAATTGATCGTAAACGTCACGCAAATGCACCATGCGACCGCCTCCAACGATCGAAAAACGAAAATCCCGACCAGAATGCCAGCCACGTTGAGCGTCGCCGAAAACGCCCCGCTGACAAAAAGGCTCCGCGTATCGTTAGCCGCCTGGAAAATCCCGCCGGACGACGCCAGCACGATCTGTACGCCGACCGAAAGAGACAGAATCCGGAAGACCGGCACCGACGGCATCCACTGCGATCCGAAAATAATCAGCACGACTTCCTGAGCGGCGAACCACAGAAAAACCGACAGCGGGAAACCGATGAAAGCCAGCAAGCGGACAATCTTCTCATACGACGTGCGCACCCGCTGCAAATCGTGCTGGAACTCTGAAAATACCGGATGCATGACCGGACTGATCACATGCGTGATGTTTTGCAGCGGCAGCATCATCAGTCGGTACGATTTCTCGTAATACCCCAACGGAGTCATCCCCATATACTTACCGATCAGCAGTTTGTCCAGGTTCCGGCTGAAATAGTTGATCGCGTTGAACAGGAACTGGTAAGCCGAAAAACTGAATATCTTCCGGATCGCATCCAGCCCGAAGGTCGGCCGCAGCCGCTGCGGGTAGGCCCGGTACGAAAGGACGAACAGCAGGACGCTCGACAGAATCGGATTGACGATCAGCGCGTACAAACCGGCGCCGCACAGCGCCGCTACGATCGAAACCGCTCCGCCTCCGACCTGAACGACCAGATTCCGCACAGCCAGGAAACGGAAACGTTTCGCCTTGTGCAGCAGAGCGTTCGGCACGATATTGACCGAAGCGAACAGCAGGTTGACCGACAGCCACTGACACAGGCTTTTCAGGATACTTTTTTCATAATACGCGGCAATCAGCCACGATGCGGCGAAAAACAGTACGGCCAACAACACGCCCGTCCACACCGTGAACGAGTAAATCTTCGACAGATCTCCGTCGGTCAGGATCTTGTTCTGTATCACGGCAGCCCCGACTCCCAGATCGCTGAATATGCCGAAAAAACTGATAATTACGGTCGCCACCGCTACGACACCGAAATCCTCCGGCGGAATCAGGCGCGCCAGTACGCCGGCGATCACCAGCGAGACGATCAGGCCCGAATACCGGGCGACCGCCGTATAGAATACCCCCGAAAACAAATCTTTCTTTAGCGACATGCCCCGTTCCCTTCAGCGTTTGAACAAAAATACGAATAAGGTTCTCACTTTCACGTAACCGAAATAGGGAAACCCGGCCCGGACGACCCGCCATTTGTCACGCAGCGGCAGCGCATGGGCTTTCCAGATCACCGGATCGACGATATAGGAGAACCACAGCCCGACCAACCGCTTGTCGCCCGGATGCGAGCGTTTCCAAAAGCGCATCTCACGGAACGCCGTGAAATACCCCTCCATATTGCGCCGGGAAATCCGGTTCGTCATAATCGAACCCTCGCGGACCCGACGCTTGAAAAAAGCGCGCTCGATACAGCCGACTCGCGCGGCATACAGATACAGCATCGGCGTATAAAGTTCGTCCTCGTGCAGCATGTCCGGGTAAAAACGGAGTCCGGATTCCCGCAGCAGACCGAGACGAACGAAACTCAAACAGGCCGAAGGCAGGTAACGCCCTTCGCGCAGCAACAGAGCCAGCAGCTCCCGGCCATCGTAGACACGATCCCGCATTCCCTGCGTTCGTTCGTACCGGATCCCCGGAATATCCGCCCCTTCGTCGGAAAACGCCTTTGCGTCGAAAATCACGAAATCGAGACGCTGTTCCGTACATTTCCGATAACATGTCTCCAAAGCGTCTTTCTCCAGCAGGTCGTCGCTGTCCATAAAATAAACGAACTCGCCGGAGGCCCGTGCGATCCCGGCATTCCGCGCCAGGGACAATCCCCGGTTCGGTTGCGAAACGAGAACGATCCGGCCGTCCTCGTCCGCGGCCCGGCGGACGATCTCCGCACTGCAATCCGTCGAACCGTCGTCGATCACGATGATCTCGATTTCGCAACAAGTTTGATTCCGGATGCTCTGCAACGTAGCCTCCAGATACTTTTCCGTATTATAAACCGGAATCACGACGCTCACTTTCGGCTTACCTTTCTCCATTTCGTTTTCCATTCCGAACGGATCCACAGGCCCTTCGGTCAATTTTTTTTCCACAAACCGGCCTCCCGGTCGTAATACTTTACGATCCGCGCCGGATTTCCGGCCGCCACACAACACTCCGGGACGTTTTTCGTCACAACGGCACCGGCTGCAACGACGCTGTGAGAACCGATACTGACCCCGGCCAGAATCACGGCGTTGGCTCCGATCCATACGTCGTCGGCGATCACGACTTCCGACGTCGAAACGCCCTGCGCCGCAATCGGAGCGCAAATATTTTCGAAATTATGATTCAGCCCCGACACGGTAATTCCTTGGGCCAGATTGACGTCGTCGCCGATACGCACCGGCCCGATGATCGTATTGCCCAGTCCGATGCGGCTCCGGTCGCCGATACGCACCGCGCCGACCGCATTGTTGACCGTACTGAAATCCTCGATCACCGAACGCGCGCCGAGCGAAAACGGATTGAACGGAACGATATCCAACCGCGCGCTGCGGCAGACGACCGAGCCTTTCCCGCGTTCGGTATAAAACCACCGGAACAGGCGCAACCATCCCCGCGGCCGAGTTTTGACCGGATGCACCATCGCATTCAGCAGGCGGCGCTTAAGCTCCGGATTCTGCTTTATTTTCTCTTTCAAACTCATAATAATCAGTTTACGACAGATTCGTCACCGTGTTCGGTATGAATAAAACGCTTGTTTACGCCCCGCAACCGGAAGAGGTTCAGCACCATCCCGGCGGCCAAGCCAGGCGCCTTCCGCAGCGCCCCGCTCAGTTGCCTGTCCGCATGGGAATCCGGGATCGCCATCGCCACCGCCAACCCGAGCAGCCACAGCAGGATTCCCCATTTGACGCCCCAAACGGGATCGGCCGCCGTAAACAGTACCCCGAAAAAGAGAATGCCGGCAATCAGCACCGCCCGCGGCAGCAGCATCCACTGGAACAACTTGTCGGCGTAATCGAAATTACCGCCGGCAATCGCCCCGGGCAGGTCGCGAAGGCCTTTCACCAACGCGCCGAACTGCGCCGCCAGCCAACGCCTGCGCTGGTTGCCGAACGCCTCTCCGCGCTGGGTTTTCTCGTCGTAGACCGGAACGTCCGGCAGGTAATGAATATATATTCCCTGCTTCAACAACAGGGCTTCCAACTCTTTGTCCTCGCCGGCCGTACACGTTTTGCGGATATTATCGCGAAACCATCCGTAATCGAAAGCCATCCCCGAACCGGTCAGCGCCGACGAAAGCCCGCTGCGGATATGCCCGGCCCGGAATACCGCATTGTTGATCTCCTCGCTGACGGCGTCGAGAACGGCCGTCGGCGTATTGCGGTTTTTGGCCTGACGATGCGCTTGGACGGCCCGCGTACCCGTCTCGAACGTTTCGTTCAGCCGTCGCAGGAAATCAGGCTGCACCGTATTGTCGGCATCCATCACTACCGCGACGTCGTACCGTTTCCGATCCAGCTTATCGACGGCGAACGTAAGCGCCCGGGCCTTCGAACTGTTTTCGAAATCCACCCTGAGCAGCATAACTGGCAGTCCGGACAACCGCTCGTTCGTCCGATCCTGCATCCGATCCGAAATCACGACCACTTCGTAAGAATCGGCCGGATAATCCTGTTGTAAAAAAGACTCTACGGCCCCTACGATCACGCGGTCCTCTTTGTAGGCCGGAAAAAACACGGCGAAACGCCGCTTGTTGCGGACTGGCTGCCGCACAGCATTCCACGGCCGCAGCATCCCGCCCTTCCAGGCGAAAAACAACAGATACGCGACCTGCACCGCAAACACGATCCACAACAGAATATCGGCCCAACCGGCTATTTCGTACAAAACCGCCATGACATAAAATTATAAGATTTTCCAAAAATCCCGGCACCCCCTCAGCACCGCCGAGGCGTTCCGCCGGTCGCCTTTCAACGTCGCCGCAAGACACGCTTTCGGAACCGCCACCGCCGTCTGATAGAGGATCGAAAGCCACCTGTACGCTCCCTTCAGGTTTCGCCGCGCGAATAGCATCCGGTTGCGGGTCAGGTAATAAGTCCGCAGCGGACTGTTCTGTCCGGCGGAGCGGCTTTCGCGATGAAATACGGTGGCTTTCGGCTCGTACCACAACAGGTATCCGGCCTGCGCGATCCGAACGCACCAGTCCAGCTCTTCATAGTAGAGGAAATACGCCTCCGGCATCGGTCCGACCCGTTCTACCGTCTCCCGGCGGAACATCATGGCGGCGCCGTGACAATACGGAGTGACATGCGGAGCCTGATATTGTCCCCGATCGGGTTCTCCAAAACCGATCAGCGAATTTCGCAACGTAATGCGGCTGAGCGGAGTATACCCGGCGAACTGAATATCGCGCAGAGAATCGGCAAAACGGATCTTCGGGGAGACGCATCCGATCCGGGAATCGTTTTCCAACACGGCGATCAACTCCCGCAGCGAACCGTCCTCGACGAAGGCGTCGTTGTTCAGCAACAGCAGATAATCGCCCCTCGCCGCTCCGATCCCGAGGTTATTTCCTCCGGCGAATCCGAGATTCCGCTCGCTACGAATCAACACCAGACGCTCCTCGTCCGGAAAATGCCGGCGGATAGCTTCCGCTTCGTCCGTACGCGAAGCATTGTCGACGACGATCGTCTCGAACGGAATATCCGCCAGATGTTTTCTCAGGGAGTCGATCAGCGCTACCGTATCCCCGTATCCGTTATAATTGACGGTAATGACCGACAGCTCAGGCTTCGTCCCCATGCGACAGTTCCTTTTGTTTCCTTGCGGCCAATTCCCGGTCGTACCAGCAACCGGCGAATACGAACGCTTCGCAGATATAGACCATCGGTCCGTTCGGAAAATTCATGATCTCGTTGGCATAACACCCCGCCATCATTCCCCCGGCCCCGGCCAGCAGGGCTCCCAGCAACCCCTTCAACTGCGGATCCCGTATCCGGAACATGATCCGCCACGCCCCGACCCCGAGAATCAAAGCATGCAGAACCAAATACAGCACGGCGCCTACGGCTCCGGTTTCGACCCATACCATCACATACCACGAGTCGGTCGCAATCCACGACGTAACGGCCGTGTCGTCGAAACGGCTCGCTTTACCTCCGCCCAACCCGAGCCCGACCCCGAAAGGCTTATCGGCCATAACTCTCCTCAGCCTTTTCTGATTTTCGAGCCGCACCTGGAAAGAAGCGTCTTCGGTCGGATTGAATGCGGAACGTATCCGATAAATCATGACATTGCCGTCCCCGATATGCGTAAATTTAAAGAAGCCGAACAGGATGGCCAACGTCACGACACCGGCCAACAAGATCCGTTTGTTCTTCGTGGTCAGAATATACAGCGCGTAACCTACGAACGGCACGATCACCGCGCTGCGGGTACCCGACAGTCCGAAACCGTAAGCGGCGGCGACAGCGACAGCCAGATAGTAAAACCGCAGCCACCCCCGGACGTAAACCGAGGCGATCGAAAATACGACCATCGAAAACACCATTCCCGAACCGAAATTCGCCGCATCGGTGAAAAAGGAAAAATAACGGGTTCCCGACCAGATGATGTGCGTACTGGCTCCGCCTTCCTGATACAAAAAAATCTTCTCGGCGGTATCGAATCCGACCGTTTTCTGCCACAGCGCCTTGCATACGGCCGTCAGAGTAAGCAACGAAAAGACGAACAGGAAAATCTTCAGGTCGCGGTACCTGCGGAAAATAATCGGCACCGCGAATACCAACAGCAAAGGGATAAAAGCGTACAAGTTGATCGCAATCATCCAAGCGTCGAAATGAGCGCTCGGCAGGAAAGCGAGCACCGTACAGTACACGAACCAAATCGTCCAGTAAAGGGTAAGCTGATTGAATCCCCTGCGCCACTCCACCTTTCCGAGCCATTGGCTGACGAACAATACCACCAGCAACAATACGGAGAATCCCATCATCAGCATACCGCCTTTCAGGTCGACGTAACGGGTCAGACCGAGGATGTAATAATTGACGGCGATATAAAGCCACAGCGTGGCATGCGGTCTCAGTGCGAAAGCGAAACCCAGCAGCGCGAAAATCGGCAACAGCATGAATGCAACGCCCTGTACCGTTCCCGCACGCACCAGCAATTCGTTTACGACCAGTACGCCAAGCAGCAGGACGACGATCACGAAAAAGCGAGGACGCTCTTTTATCGCACCGGACGATTTCATTGCGGCATTTTCTGTTTAAACTCCCGATTCGTTCTTTTTCGTATCCCGAGCGGTAAGCCCGAGCTGGGAAAGCCGGTAAAGCCAGCGACGGAAACGGGAATAAGGCGGCAACAGCCCCGTGAAATCTTCCGTAACGTCCCAGGCCGTCTGATTCAACACCAGGAACAACGGAGTTTCCCCGCTCTGCTCGCCCACTTTCTCGAAGACTTCCTGATCGATGGTTGTCCACGTCCTGTCCGAACGGGCGATCATCAGGTTCAGGTTCGCACTTTCCAACAACGGGGACGGCACGCTCTCCTCGGTCAGCGGCTGGTGAACGACCAGCACGATCATCGCGTCGCCCGCCTGACAGTAATCCGTCAAATTGTTCGCCAACAAGTAAGATTCGCTCCGGCAATTGAATTCTTCGCGGTAGGACAGCAGGCCTACCTTCAAACCCGACTTTTGCCAATAGTCGCGCAGGTATTGCGCTACGAAATGCTTGCCGTCGCCTTCTTCGGTACTCAGTATATTGATAACAACCGGTTTTTCCCGTCCGAAATAGGGTACGAGGGCTTTAGCCAAGCAATGCATGGCAATCTCTTTGGCCTGCTGATTGAACGGACGGTAACGCCGTGAATTCCGCGGCATGACGCCGAGCACCTTACGGCCGGTAATACGCTCCGCCCGGATGCGGTCGCGCAGCGTGCGGTCGACCAACTCCAGAAACAGAAAATAAGCCACTACGAAAATCGCCGTGCAAACAAAGGCCAGCAGCACCATCATCTTCCGCTTGTGCGGCAGCGGAGATATCGGATAAGACGGTTCATCGGTCACTTTCAGCGTATTGGTCGTCATCTGCAACTGCCTCAACCGCAGGATGGCCGAATTCAAACCTTCCAACAACGAAAGGTAAGTCCTTTCGGTAAAGTCGATTTCACGCTCCTTCGATTTGATCGTGGAACCGATCGGAGCGTAATACGTATATTTTTCGTTCAACTCCCGCCGCCATTTTTCCATCACCTCCTTCTGCGCTTTCGCCTTGGATAATTCCAACGTCTGCGCCAGCCAATCCTGAACGAACCGATCGCTCACGATGCCTTCTTTCGAATACTTGTTTTCATTGATGGTTTTGGTCAATTCGGAGACGCTCCGCTCTTCGGCTTTCAGGGCTTTTTTCAGTGTAGCGAGTTTCTCCAGATTAGCCTCGTTTTTCTGCCCGAAAGCATCTATATTGGTAATCTGCGTCTGCAACTCGGAGATGAGCTTCAACTTCTCCATAAACGCCGAATTACTACGCATATTATTGATATTCATATCAATCCGACCTTCCAACTGCGAAACGGCCGCATCCGCCTTCGCATAGTTCATCAGCACGTCCTGATACTGGATCTCGAACTCTTTGTTGATCGAAGCGACCTCTTTGGTTTCGTCGGTATAATTGATTACCCGTTTTTCGACATTGTAACTGGTCAGCTCGTCTTCGGCGGCTTTCAACTTCGTACCGGCTTCGGCCAGCTCCCTGCGGAAATAAGCGATCGCATCGTTCGTTTCGCCGAAACGCAACGCCTGGTACTGATCGAAAAACTCCTTGACCAGGATCAGTACCGTATTGTAAGTGATCCCCGGATCGCTGTTCTGATACGAAAGTTTCAGCATGTCGCTGGAAGCGATCCGGTCGACGCGGATCTGTTCCAAATCCTTATATCCGAAATATCGGCTGGCTTCCCACATGAACAGGCCGTACAAATGATCTCGGTTGTCGGGTTTCATGTTGTCGAAGAAATTCTCCACCGTCTTGTCTTCGTCGCCTTTTACGATCAAATCCAACACATATTTGGGCGTACGGTCCATCAACCAGCGGTAAGTGTCCGCATTGATGTACGTATTGTTTTTCATCGAATCGCCGTTCATCAGGCAGCGGGCGTACAACCGCATCGATACCCGGCGCAACGTGGCCTCGCTCTTGAGGATATCCATCATATTAACGATCGTGCTGTTTTTCGTATTCCAGTCGGCCTCGCGGACTGACGCCTGCTCGATATCGTACCCCGACACGACGCCCGTATAAACGGTCGTACGCACCTCGTAGTAACGGGCGATATCGCGGGTCTTCCAGATCATATAGCAAGCCGCCAGCACGGGCAGCAGGATCAGCCAGAAACGAATCCGGTAAAAGAACCGGAGAATATACAGCACGTATTTCATAATTTATTTTTTCGAAATGATTTCGGTATTCGACAGAATCTCCAGTTGCAACAGCAAACCGTACAGTTCCGAACGCACATTCTCGTATTCGGTGATGGCCTTAATCTGACGTTCCTTTTCGACATTGATTTCCGACGCTCCGATTTTACTGTTGATAAAATCGTTCTGGCTGATGGCATACTGAGCATCGGCAAATACCCGTTTCTCGGTCGTCGCCTTCAGAATAGGCATGTAACTGAGCACTTTCGAGTAGATCGTTGCGATGGTTACCCGCCGCTCCTCGATCGCGCTCTGCCGTTCGTATTCGACCTTTTCCACCTGTTTGCGCTGACGTTTCACGCTTCCCCGCAAATCGAACAATTTTTCCAGCGGAATCGAAACCGATGCGCCCAGGTTGTAATTGAACTGCGACTGCCGGGAATAGTTTTGCGGAATCGGCATACCGCTCTCATCGTAAAGATGACTGCTCATCGTCCCGTTGCCATAATAATAATTGGCATTGACGTTCAGAAAAGAGAGAAAATTCCGTTTCTCGCGTTTCAACTGCAACTCCTCGAATTCTTTTTGTTTTTCCAGCGCCAGCACGCCGGGGTTCTGCTCCGCATTGGCATAGAGCTGCTCCAGCGACGGCAGAACGACCTTACCCAACTCATAGCCCGAAGGCCCGAAACCGGCCAGGTCGTCGATCGTATCCGTGGCGGCGCCGCTCGCCGGAACCGCTCCATCCAAACTATCAGGTTGCTGGGCCGTAACCGCCCCGCAACACAAAATCGCGGTCAGCGCGATCAAACCCGAAACTCTTTTCGACATACTATACATTTTCTTTTTGTACGAACGCTGATATCGTTTTTAAGATTATCCGGAAATCCATCCCGAACGAAAAATCCCGGGCATATTCGATGTCCAGTTTCTTCCGCTCTTCGGCGGACATACTGCCCGAATCGCCCCGCTTCTCCACCTGCCACAACCCGGTCAGCCCGGCCGGAGCCATAAAACGGTCGATATATTCGTCGCTGGTCAGCCGTTCGGCTTCGTACAACGGCAGCGGACGGTTCCCGACAACGGACATATCTCCTTTCAGGATATTGATCAATTGCGGAAGTTCGTCGATGCTGTATTTGCGAATGAACCGCCCGACCCGCGTAATCCGCGGATCGTTTTCCAGCTTCACGAATGCATTTTCCTGTTCATAGCTTTTCTGGTCGATGTATTCCTTTTCCAAAATCACCTCGTCATCGGAAACCAACACCACGTCGTCGTCGCCGACCCAAAAATTCCCGTCGGGCAAAACGCCGTCTGCCAAAAAATCTCCGGAAATATTCAATTTTCCGCCGTCCTCATCGGTCGTCTTCTCGAATTTATACTGGTTCAACTGCTCGTAATGCTTCAATTGCTTTTCAGCCCCCGCATACATCGACCGGAATTTCAGGAAATCGAATACCCGGTAGTTGCTTCCCACCCTCTTGGAACGATAAACCGCCGCGCCTTTGCTTTCCAGTCGGATTGCCAGCATCGTCAGCAGCAGCAACGGCGACAGCGACAGCAAAGCGACCGACGAGAAACAGATGTCGAAAAGCCTTTTCCATAAAGGCAGGCGAAAATGGCAGATCGCTTCCTGCGACGCTTTCTCCCTTTTTCCGAGAATCATCTCCCGGGTCTGCTGTATAAACGAAAGCCGGCTTACGAACTGTTCTTTCGGAATATGCCGGAGCATGGTATCGTTCACGCCCGCTTTCAGGTATCCGCTCCTCTCGTCCGGCGTCAGTTCATTTCCTATCAGAATCAGGTAAACATTCCCGCGGGTTTTCCGAAAAGCCCTGATCGCGGACAAATCCCTGTCTATCGTCGTTTTTTCCCAAAGAACGACGATTTCGCTTTTCGAATCGCCTGATCCGACCTGTTGCAGGGAATCACTGCCGTCGGCCGCTTCACGAAACGAATACCCGTCGGCAATATCGCGAAAATACTCTTTCAATACGGAATCCGGTCCGACAAAAAGCAGATCGAACTCTTTACTCATTTTCGATGATCTTCCGGATTCTGATTTTCAACTCCATGGGATTAAACGGTTTGACGATATAATCGGAAGCGCCCACTTCCAGCAGGCGTATCCGTTCGGAGGTGCTTTCCTCGCTCGACAGAATAATCACAGGGAAAGATTTGAACAGCTCGTTGTTCTTGACATATTCCAGAAACTCATCGCCGCGCATAACCGGCATCCGAATGTCCGAAATTATCAGATCGGGCTTATTCCCCTCCTGTAGCCACTGAATCCCCTTCAATGCATTGTCGAAATAAACGACATCGTATTCGCCGGATAAATAAACCGCCACCACTTTCGCTATGGACTCCTTATCGTCCAAAAGCAAAATCGTTTTCTTCATAACTTCCGATTTTAAAATCGCAATATTCCCGGCGGAGCGCAACATACCCGAATCCGTCAGACAAATGTAAATAAATTATTTAATAATCGTTCTTTTTTTAATCCTATAAGGTAATTTAAACCAAAAATAAGAACCTTTGCCCGTTTTCGACTCGGCTCCGATGCGACCGCCCAGTTGCTCGATCAAACTTTTACAGATAGGCAGTCCCAATCCGGTTCCCTGAATAAAACTGTTCAACTTCACGAACCGGTCGAAAACATGACCGAGCTGCTCTTTGGAAATCCCGACGCCGGTATCGCGGACATAAAACTCCACATCGTTCTTATGCGGCACAAGTCCCGCATGAATACTGCCCTTCGAGGTAAACTTGGCGGCATTGTTGATAAAATTCACCAGCACCTGGGCAATCCGATTCTTGTCGCTGTGTACGACGCATTCCGCCGCCGGTTCGTCGAAAATCAGCTCTACGCCGGGCTGCGTTTTCATCCGTAGCGACATAACGATTTCACGGCATAGCCTGTTGCACGGCACGTCCGCATAATTGAATTCGAAAACGCCCGCTTCGATCTTCGACAGATCGAGAATATCCGAGACCAACTGCAACAACAAATCGCTGTTATCCTGCACGATCTGCATATAATGCTCCCGGTCTTCCTTCTCGAAAGCTTCCTGACTCAGTAACATCTGGGAGAAACCGACGATCGCATTCAACGGAGTGCGGATCTCATGGCTCATGTTCGCCAGGAACGCGGATTTCAACCGATCCATTTTTTCCGCTTTCTCTTTGGCCACGATCAGACTTTGCTGGGTCTCCTTGATCTGGGTAATGTCGATATTCACCCCGATCACCTCGGTCGACCCGTCGGCAAGGGAGTTTACGATCATGTCGATGCGCAGCCACCGCCATTTCCTGTCGGCGGGCCCTTTGACCCGGACTTCCCGCTGGTAAGAATCGACTCTACGGTTCCGGGCCGCAGCGAAGAACGCATACATGTGTTTGCGATCCTCCCGGTGCACATAGCGGAATCCCCGGCCGGCCACCTCCCGCACGCTCGAATGGACCGGCTCGCCCAGATTTCGGAACCACTGCGGAATGGCCGTTCCAGTCTGCGTATCGAAATTGTATTTCCCATATCCTACTTTCGCAAAATCGGCGACCAACGAGAAGATATGCTCGAAATCGTGGATCCGGTTCTGGATATTGACCGTATCGGTGTTATCGATCACGATGCACAGATGGTAAAGCAGGCGGTTGCCGCCGTCATAAAGCGGAACATACTTGGCGACGATATCCTTACGGGTATCCCGGTCTTCGAAAGACGTATTGTAATAATCGCTGAGCAGACCGAACCGGTAGTCCAGCCGGAAATCGACCGGTTGCCTGTTCCGAATCTTCTCTTTCACCTGCTCCGGCACCAGCGGGTTGTCCATAATATTGATTCCCAATACCTCGTCCGGCCGGACGCCGAAAATCTCGCAATCTTTCGGATTGATACTTCTCAGACTGCCTTCCGGATCGTACAGTTCAATCCCGACCGGAATGTTCCGGAACAAGTTATCGAGCATTCGTTCGTGCTGCTTGGATTCTTCATTGGCTTTTACGGTTTCCGTCTCGTCTTTCAGCAGGGTAATCACCTCGTCGGGACCGGATAAATAATCGATCTCCTTGCAGTGCACTCCCGTCCGTTCGATATAACGATCGCGCTTGTACTGTAATTTTTGCTCCGGAGAAGTCGACCGGATGATCGACAGGCTGGTGTTCACCTCCTCCTGAGAAAGTATATCCGAAGCCCGGAGACCGGCCAGTTCCTCGCAGGCAAGACCGATCAGTTTTTCAGCCATCTGGTTGGCGTATTCGAACCGGCAATCCGTAACTTTGCCGGAACCGTCGCGCACCAAACGGCTGCGCAAGAATCCGATCGGCATGTGACTGTACAACTCCTTATAATACAAACTTTCCCGTTCCGCCTTTTTTCGACTGTAATAAAGCCCTATGCAAATGGAAATGATGTTGGCCAGAAAGGAGAACCACTGGTAATCCTCCCGGCTCCAGTTACGGGACTCCCGCACCATATCGATCCCCATGTATCCGTAAACGGATTCCGTAGACATCATAGGCACCACCATCAACGACCGAATGTTCTGTGCGTCAAGAATATTTCTTTCCTGAACGATCTGCGGCGGAAGATCGTCCAGCGTATTGAGAATAATCGGCCGTTTGTTCAGAACCTGCCCGCTCCACCACGGACTCTCTTCCAAAGGCATCTTCTGCAACATGTCGATCTGCGGCGAAGTGCCTTCGGCGACTGCTTCGTAAACGCAACTATGATATTTTTCCGACTCGTTCAGTTCGAAAATATAGGCCCGGTCGGCATGGAAACGCTTCAAAAGCTCTTTCAGGATATTTTCGCATACATGTTTCAGATCCTTTGTCTTGAGGAAAGAGAACAACAAACGGGATATATGCTTTTGCTGCTGCAATATATCGTTGACCTGCCGTCTGCTTGCTTCACCTCCCTTCGGCAACAACAACACCGAGAAAAGCGCCTTTCCGCCGTGTTCCCCGGCATACGCGCACCTCACCCACTGTTCCCCGGCCGAAACGGCGATCGGAAATTCAATCGCCGTTTTCGAATCGCCGTGATCGGACAGCAACACACTGGCGTCCACTCGGCTTCTGAAATCCGTCCGGACCAACTGCAAAAAATCATTCTGGCTCAACGTATCATTCGATAGATCAAGAGCATCCCCCAGCAATGAAGAAAAATGGCAACGCCCTCCTCCGGACTCTTTTTCGATCCATCCCACCTGCGCCGCGTCCAGCAGACACTGCATTTTCCGAATATCCAAATTATCTTCCGACAATTCCATAGCGCGAAATAACCTACAATCCGAATTTAAAGATACTTGTTAAACAACCGTTCGACTTGTTCCCGGCTCCAGGGAACAGCCATGAAATCATCGTAACAGTCCGTCGGCGCAGAATCGCCGAATGCGACGACCGGAACCCCGGGAGATACCTCTTTAATGATTCCGGCGACCTCGGCGCAGTGCATATCCGTCACGGCGACATTCAACAAAACCAACTGGGGGCGGTACTGCTCGAACAACGTAACCGCCTCTACGCCGCTGTCGGCCCGTACGAAAAAGATCCCGTCTCCGAAAGTATCGCACAGCAGATCGAAATCCGACGGCTCGCTCTCCACGACCAGCACCGTCACAGTACCGGAAATAGCCTTCCGTGCCCCGGCTTTACGGACAGACGTTTTCTGCCCGTCCGGATTTCCCGAACCGGCACGCTCGTTCACCGGCGGAACATATGGAATCGTAAATACGAACTTCGTGCCTCTTCCTATCGCCGACTCCACGCCGATCCGTCCGCCCATCTTTTCGATCAATACTTTACAGATAGGCAGGCCGAGTCCCGTTCCCTGAGCGAAATCGTTTCCTTTGACGAACCGGTCGAAAATCTTATCCTGCTTGTCGGTCTCGATCCCCGATCCCGTATCTTCCACATAACAGACGATATTCGGTCCGTCGAGCCGGTACCCGAACGTCACACGCCCGGAATCTGTAAATTTGAACGCATTGGTAATCAGGTTCGCAAAAACCTGGAACAGGCGGTTCGGATCGGTACGGGTCACCAGATTCGGACTCGATCCGTCGAACGAGAAAATCACATTGCCCGGACAACGGAACAGGTTGGCATTGAGCAACTCCCCGCACAGCACCCGCATATTGACCGGCTTGGACGACAGTTCCAGCATCCCCGCCTCGATCTTCGACATGTCCAGGATCTCATTGATCAGCGACAACAACCGTTCGTTGTTGGTCTCTACGATCTTATACATTCCGCGGCGTTCTTCCATATCCTGAGTCTCCGCAATGATATTCGAAAATCCGACGATCGCATTCAGCGGAGTCCGGATCTCGTGGCTCATATTGGCCAGGAACGCCGACTTCAGGCGTCCCGACTCTTCGGCTTTCTCTTTGGCCTCTACGAGTTCTTTCTCCAAAGCGACACGGGAAGTAATATCCCAAAACACACCGATAATCAAAGGCGTGCCGTCTTTCTTCTCTGAATAGATACGCACCTCCTCGTACGTGACAGGAGAACCGGAGGCTCCGCCGACCTGCCCGGTACGTTCGATCTTCGTCCGGTCGGAAACAAGCTGCAGGTCTTCATTTCGGATGGCTTCGGCTTTGCTGCGGCCGAATATCTCAAAATCGTTCTTTCCGATCACGTCCTCGCGGCCGGACCGCAGGAAATCGAATGCCGACCGGTTGCAGAACAGGTACTTGAAATCATCGGCGACGTCCTTGACATACAGGCCGACCGGAATATTATTGATAATCGAATTGGTCAGGTATTGCAGACTGTTGATCTCGTCTTCCCGCTTCAGACGTTCGGAAATATCCCGGGCGAACACCCAGATCAATTCCTGGTGCAACTGATTCTCAATCAAGTAAGAGTAATTCTCGAAAGTCATCGCCTCTCCCTGACCGTCCGACATCCTGTCCTGCGTAAAATTCCAACTGCCGCCGTTTTCCCGGAGGCTCCTGAGCCAATCGCCCCATTGCGTCTTGTCTACCAGCGTTTTATTCAGGTCGAACACCTTCTCGCCGATGACATCCCGTGGGCGATCGCTCACGTTATGTTCCAGAAACGTTTTATTGGCGAATGCCAACGAACCGTCGGGTTCGACGGCGAAAACATCCTCAGAAACGGAATCGATAGCCTGCCGCAACATCTCGATGCGCGTCTGTCCGGTAATCAGATCCGTAACATTCTGCACATAACCTTCCCACAGATAGCCTCCGTCGGAAGGCCGGCAACTGATCGGCTCGACCCGCAGCACCACATCCCCGTACTGGTAATGCATCATATACTGGATACTCTCTTGCCGACGGCCGGCGTCCAACCCCCGGATATATTCCTTGACCTTTTCCACGTCCGTCACAGACATCCGAGAAAAATATTCGGCCATATCCATCTCCCGGTATTCGCCCGGTTGGAACATAGGATCGGCATACCCCTTCGATTCGAGCCGCTGCTTTTTCGAATCGTACTTCCACACGCCGATCCCGGCGAGCCTTTTCAGATCTTCCACCTTTTGTTCCTCCTGCCGCAGCAGTCGCTCGTGCTTATTGATATAATAGGAAATATTCCTCAGCCGGATCATAGCGTGGAAGTCGTCGTATCGGCTCATCGAAATCACATAATAAACGGACAATTCCCCCGTTTCCCCCGCACATTCGTAAAGATCTTCGCAAAATCCTTTTCGTCCGCTCCACAAGGTTGAAAATCCGGCGCGCAACGAGCCCGAAGCCGAAGCCGGAAAAAGGTCGAAAATATTCTCCCCCACCATCCGATTGCTCAGATAGCGGTCTTCGGTCTGGAGCTGGGCATGCACACACATCCCGCCCCGATCGACCAACAATAAATTTCCCGAGCACAATCCACGATCCCTGGACGGACATTGTATCTCAAATCTAAACGTTTCCATCGACAACCTTTTAAGCCTCGCCACCATACCGACCTCGCAAAGATAAAAGAATATCGCAATATAATGACACGAAATTGAAAAAACCCAATTCCCATTTTTTCAATATTACAAATGACCGATCCCCACACATTCAACACCTTAATTTTTATCGTCATATCAGACCTTCGGAAAACGCCGTTTTCCATATAATTTTATTAACATTTAAAAAATATAATCGTTCAGACAGAAGAAAAAATAATAACTTTGTCGTCAATTCGGACGTTCATCCGTCCATTCCGGCCTGCTTGCTCCGGGGCGCCATCCGGGTCAACCATGCAGTGTAACGATTTTAGGCAATTTAAATTCGCTCTGTTTTTATGAAAAGAATATTGGTTACGGGAGGCGCAGGCTTTATCGGATCGCATTTGTGCGTTCGACTGCTCAACGAAGGTTGTCAGGTTGTCTGCCTGGATAATTTTCTCACCGGATCGCCGAAGAACATCCAACACCTAACCGCCAATCCGAATTTCCAAATGGCGGAACAGGATATTACGACCCCTTATTGTCCGGACGGTCCGATCGACGAGATCTACAATCTGGCCTGCCCGGCTTCGCCTATACATTACCAGTACAATCCGATCAAGACGCTGAAAACAAACGTACTCGGTGCGATCAACATGCTGGATCTGGCCATTAAGAAACGCTCGAAGCTGCTACAAGCATCTACCAGCGAAGTCTACGGAGACCCGGCCGTGCATCCCCAACCCGAAACGTACTGGGGGAACGTCAACCCGATCGGGCCGCGTTCATGCTACGACGAAGGCAAGCGTTGCGCGGAAACGCTGTGCATGGATTACTACCGGCAATACCGGATTCCGATTAAAATCGTTCGCATATTCAATACCTACGGCCCGAACATGTGTCTCAACGACGGACGCGTAATCTCGAATTTCACCATACAGGCACTGATGAACCAGGACATTACGGTCTACGGAGACGGCTCTCAGACCCGCAGTTTTCTCTATATCGACGATCTCGTCGAAGGCCTGGTGCGCACGATGGCGACGGACGATGATTTTACAGGCCCGGTCAACCTGGGGAATCCGCGCGAATTCACGATCCGCCAACTGGCGACGCTCGTACTGGAGATCACGCGGTCAAAGGCGAGCGTCATTCTCAAACCGCTGCCGGCCGACGACCCGCAGCGCAGAAAACCGGACATTACGACCGCGCAGGAAAACCTCGGATGGAGTCCCACCATACTCCTCGAACAGGGACTGGTAAAAATGATGAAGTATTTCAAAGAGGAATTGAAAATCAAATAACCGGACCGGAAGCCTTACTTAAACTGATTTTCAATGGATACATGCCTGGATTTCAACGCTGCGGAATATAAAATTCTGATCGTGGACGACGTCGTATCGAACGTGTTGCTTCTAAAAGTGCTCCTAAAGAACCTGAACTACCAAATCGCCACCGCGAACGACGGCCTGCAAGCGCTATCGGCCGTAGAGACGGAAAAGCCGGATCTGATCCTGCTGGATGTCATGATGCCCGGTCTGAACGGATTCGAGGTCGCCGAAAAGTTGAAAGAGAATCCGGAAACAAGAGACATCCCGATCATCTTTCTGACCGCGCTGAACGCTACGTCCGACGTCGTCCGGGGTTTCAAAGCCGGGGCCAACGACTTCATATCGAAACCTTTCCACAAAGAGGAACTGCTGATCCGGGTATCCCATCAGATCTCGCTGATCGCCGCCAGGCGGATCATCATCCGGCAAACCGAAGAGCTGCAGCGCACGATATCGGGACGGGATAAACTGTACTCGGTCATCGCGCACGACCTGCGCTCGCCGATCGGTTCGATCAAAATGGTTCTGAACATGCTGCTGCTGAACCTTCCGGCTTCGTCGATCGGAAAGGATATGCACGAAATGCTGAACATGGCCAACCGCATGACCGAAGAGGTCTTCTCGTTGCTGGACAACCTGCTGAAATGGACGAAAAGCCAGATCGGACGGCTGAATGTCGTCTATCAGCAATTCGACCTCGTCCCGATCATACAAGGGGTCATCGAAATATTCTCGATCGCGGCCGAACTGAAAAACATCCGGCTCCGGGTCGAAATTCCCGACACGCTGGAAGTGTACGCCGACTGCGACATGATGAAAACCGTCATCCGGAACCTGATCAGCAACGCGATGAAATTCACGCCAGAAGGGGGCGACATCACGATTCGCGTCCGGCAGGATGATGCACAGGCGGCGATCGTCGAAGTGTCCGACAGCGGATGCGGCATCAGCAAGGAGAATCAGGCCAAACTGATGAAACCGAGCACTCATTTCAGCACGTTCGGCACCAAAAACGAAGAAGGATCGGGACTCGGCCTGCTGTTGTGCCAGGATTTTGCGACGAAGAACGGAGGACGCCTCTGGTTCGAATCGGAAGAAGGCAAAGGCTCGACGTTCAGTTTCTCGATCCCGTTGCAGAAAACGGAATAAACGACAAACTGTACCGTATCGAAAAAGGAGGGAAAATTTCCCTCCTTTTTCGATATTCTAACCGGATTTATTTCATTTCCGAACCGAAACGTTCTCCGGCTTTCCGGACGACCTTCCCGACTCCGTCCCGTTCGCCTCGAAAGAAATCTTCCGATAGCATCCACCGATATTCCGGCACAGCCAAGGTCAACGGACGGCTATCAGCTTGTAAGCGCCACCCTTCACTTCGAAACTCAGGTGCAGGTCGCTGGGCTGTTTTTTGATGAAACGAACCACTTTATTGCGTACCGGACTGCCGTTCTTCCAGACGGTCGTCCCGTTGATCTTCACTTCGCGCACGCCCTGTTTCGGAGCACCGATCACCCCTTCGTACTCTTTCGGAAACTCCGTATCCAACACAAATACGTTCGGACTGGATTCGAAAGCCGACGTTACCCGGCCGATCGGAGTGACCACCGAAGCTTTCGCCCACGACAGGCCGGACGGCAACGGCAACACCCCGACCTTGTTGTAAGCCACGTCCATCGGACGGATACCGCAAACATACCGGTAAGCCACCGTCAGGCCTCCCCCGCTCCACGCGTGGTTGACGCTGCCGCCGCCGAATCCTTCGCTACCGATCCCCCACCCCTCGAAAAGCGTGGTGAAATAGTCGTTCCGCACCATATTCGAAAAACGGCGGTTATGTCGTGCAAAACCTTCGTCGCCGTTCCCCATCTGCATCAGGGCTTCGAAAACGTATTTTTCCATATAGGGGCTCGCGTTCTCCTGCGAACGAAATACGTTCAGGATAGCCGGATATTTGTCCGGATCGGCCAGCCCGGATACGACCGCCAACGCATGAACGCGGTCATCGGTCGCTTTTTTGTACTCCGGATCGCGGTACTCCTTACCGTTCCAGAAATGACTGTTGAACGCCTGCTTCAGCGCCGCCATCTCTTCGGTATACGACCGGGCGTCGGCCGCATGGCCGAGCACTTCGGCCGCATTGCGCATCCCTTTGATCATCAAGTAATACCACGCATTTTGCAACGGCAGAATGTCGATATTGTCGCCCCAATCGCCCCAATTCCATCCGCCGTCGCGCAGCAATACGGTTCCTTTGGGGCCCTTTTTCCATAGGGCGATGTAACGCTGTACGGCCGGATACACTTCGGCGAGCGTCTCCTTATCGCCCGTATACCAATAGTAGTTCCACAACCCGTAGTAACCCAGCGAAGCCATCACCTGGCCCGGCAGTTCCTTGTCCCAATTCGACGACGGAACGGGGGCATAAATCACGCCGTCGGGCTTCTGCCATCCGGCAAGATTATGGAGCCATTTGCGGGTCAGTCGGTTGGCCGACTCGGACAGGGCGTAAAACGCCTCTCCGGATTCATTGACCACATCTCCCGTCCACTGCGAACGCTCGCGGTCGGGACAATCCATGTAGGTATCGCGCATCGTAATATACAGCGTGCGCACGGCTTTGGTCAGGAAACGGTTGAACTCCGGATCAGAGCATTCGAACGTACCGACGAATTCGGTATCGTAACCGCTCTCGCGGAACTTCAGCTCCATCACCTCCGCATCGGCAGGCACTACGTAGTAAACCCGGTGTCCGTTCGTCCACCCTTTGTTCTCGTAGTCCTGCACGCCGTCGCGGGCGATGTATTCGCAGCGCAGGTAATTATCCCCGCCGTTGTATTTCAAATAGTTATCGGTAAATATCTGCACTTTATCCCCGGACGAGGCCTTCAGTTTGATATAAGGCGTGATCTGTGCATTGTAAGGCAGCGTACAAACGATCGTATCGCCGTTGCGAACCTGAGACGGGTAGTCCTGCAACTCGCCCACCTTCCACAGCGGAATCGGCCGCAACACCAGCTTGTTCCATGGCCGGCTGCCTGCGGTTCCGTTTTCGACGGCCTGCGGCATCTCGTCGGCATTGAAGTCCGGCTGGTGCCATGCCCGTCCCGCCTTGCGGGCGTCGTACCGGATATTGGACTCGGCGAGCCGCATGTTCGGATCGGGAGGCGGACAGGTTCCGTAAGCCGGATTCGCCTCGCATTTCCACGAATCGTCGCTCAGGATATCGAACGAAGGGGTCTGGCAATCGAACAACAACCCGGCTTTCCCGCTGTCGTTATGCGAAAACGACGGCCGGCCGAAGTACCACAGCAACACGGCGATCGTATTCTCGCCGCGTTTTAGGTAAGGAGCAATCTCCACCTCATCGTAATAGGTATCGAGCGGATTGGGGCCCCGTTTCAGTCCGCCTTCGAAGACCACCGGCTTCCCGTTGATCCATAGCCAGTATTTGCTGTCCGCCCCGATCCGTGCGATCACGGAAGTCGGTACGTTCGGCAGGTTCACCTCTTTGCGGAAATTAAGCCAGGTGTTCGGCTGCTCCCGGGTAGTCCCCGAACTGATCCATTTGGCTTTCCATTCGACATTCTGTTCGGAACTCTTCGCCGTCGCACGGTATCCGCACAACGACAACAGCAGGCCCATCACGATGGACAACACTTTCAGATTCATGGCTATTTATAGGTATGAGTTAAATCTCTGCTACAAATCGGGCTGCTCGTCGGACTCCAAATTCTCCACCTCCTCGGGCGTAAGTTTTCGCACGTTCTTGGCAACGTCCTGCTTCTGGGGATTTTGCTCGACGGTAAATTCCACCTTGTCTCCGACGGAGAGATCGCTGAACTCGCCGACCACGTCCTGATAATGGAAAAACAGGTTGTTGTTGGGATACTTGATAAACCCGAACCCGTTTTTCAGGCTCAGCACTTCGCTGACCTCGTACGATTTGGTTCGCTCGGTCTGCTGTCGGGAAGGATCCACCGGAACAAACAGGTCGTTAATCAGCGGATTGTTCTGCTCGATCCCGTAATCGATCACGTCGTGCATCGCGACCGGATAAGTCGCCATCGACAACAGTTCGTGCGAAGTTTTGGTAATCATCCGCACCCCTTCGTCGGTAGTATACTCGAAATCCCAGCTCAGCAGCATGACCCGCACGCCGAAGGACATCAATTTGCGCAGCAGAGGCGTATAATCCGTATCGGCGACGATCAACACGACGATATCCAGCCGCCGCATCATCACCAGTTCGAAAGCCTCCAGCGACAGCCATACGTCTATCCCTCGCTCCTCGCGTTTTCCGAGCAGGTTGCGCAGGGGCAGGTAATGCGGATGTATGCCCTCGGCCATCAGGATATCGTCGAAAACGCGGTCATTGTACAATTGGTTGCCGCGCTGAGCCGCATCCGCAGCGTTCAGGCGCCCCCTGAAATAGTGCGCTTCGGCAATCTGACACTGCAACGGTTCGACCCCTTCCTCCTCGGCGACGCGATGCTGGATAAAACGGTGCAATCCTCCCAACGAAAGGCGCCGTTTCATGTGATGAATATAATTGTAATAATTCGATGCGTGCAACAAAAAATTCCCGTCGTAAAAAATGCCGATCCTACGGGATTCAAAAGGTGATATCATACCATTTATCTTTTCTCAATATTTGTTCTATAAATCAGTAAAAACCATTTATTTACACGCAAATTACCGGGATTGCGTATGAATTAAGATTTTCAAAATTATAATAATTTATTGAAAATACAATCTCCGATTCATTTTTTATCATTTCACAGTCCGCATACCGAATTCCTTTTTTGCAAAATGAAGCATACAGGTGTTTGTAATAATCGGTATAAAGTTTAACTTTGAAAAAAATTTCGCCGTCCGCTACGGACGCACATCCGGCGGCCCGTCCGGCCCGGACAAGTCCGTCGGCAACGGAATGAATCGCCTAAAGTACTGTAAAGATGGATATTCGGAAATTGATTGAAGAGATTGACAGCATCCGGCAAATTGCCGAAACGTGGAAGGAAACGGACAAAACGCCCGAGATCGAAAAAGGGATCGTACTCGATAAACTGAAAAAACTTTACGAAATGCTACTGCTGCTGCCGCAGCCGACGCCGACCGTTGCGGAAACGGAATGTGCTATTCGCGCGGCGGAAGACACGGCAGCGCCCGCCGCAGTGCCGATCCCGACGGAGGAACCCGTCATCGGGAACGAAATCGTTCCGGAAACGGTAAACGTCCCGCCGATCGTAGAACCGACCGCGCCGCCGGTCGCGGAAATCGAAACGACGGTCTCCGTCGAACAGCAGCTTTTCGGAGACGAGCAGACCGTCCGTCCGCGCATGGACAAACAGGTGATCCTGTCGTTGTACGGGGACGCTCCGACGCAGCCGACCCACCCGCATAACCCGACGCCGCAGGCACGCTCCTACGAGGCTCCGCATCCGGCCCCGCCCGTTGCTGCGCCGGAACCGGCCGGACAAAACGGCCCGGCTTCCGACACGGCCGCCCACAAAAAAGTGCTCGGCGAAACTTTCGCCAACGGAAACGGAGTCGCGATGAACGAAGTGCTCGGAAAACAAACGGCACACGCCGACGTGGCTTCCAAATTACAATCGCAGAGCATCAGCGGCGACCTGCGCCAATGTATCGGGATCAACGACCGCTTCATGCTGATTCGCAGCCTGTTCAACGGGAATGCCGACCAGTATGCGGCGGCCATCGCGCAACTGAACGCCTTTACCGACCTGAACGACGCGCTGCTGTACATTCAGGAAAACTATCAGTGGGATCCGGACAGCGAAGGAGTGCGGCTGCTCGTGGATCTGCTGGAACGTAAACTGGGTTGATGCCGATGGCCAGGCTGTATCTCGTCCCGACCCCGATCGGAAACATGGATGATATCACGCTGCGGGCGGTCAAAGTCCTCTCGTCGGTCGATGTGATCCTGGCCGAGGACACCCGAACTTCCCAGGTATTACTAAAACATCTGGGAATCGAGAAAAAGATGTGGAGCCATCATAAGTTCAACGAACACGCCGCCGTCGAAGCGGTCGCGCAGACGATCGTCGGCGGACAAAACGTAGCGCTGATCTCCGACGCAGGCACGCCCGGCATCTCCGATCCCGGTTTCCTACTGGTACGCACCTGCATCGAACACGGCATCGACGTAGAAACATTGCCCGGCGCTACGGCATTCGTTCCGGCGCTGATCGACAGCGGATTCCCGTGCGACCGGTTCTGTTTCGAAGGCTTCCTGCCCCCTAAGAAGGGCCGCTCCAAACGGTTGCAACAATTGGCGACCGAAGAACGCACGATGATTTTCTACGAATCGCCTTACCGGCTGGTAAAAACGCTGGAGCAGTTCGCGGAACTGTTCGGCGGCGACCGTCCCGCATCCGTATCGCGCGAACTAACCAAAAAATTCGAAGAAACCGTACGCGGCTCCCTCGCCGAACTGACCCGCCGTTTTTCGGAACGCGAGCCCAAAGGCGAAATCGTCCTGATCGTCGCCGGCAAGCCGCGCCGGGAACGCACGGACGACAGGAGCAATCACGAGACAGAATAAAATATCTTAGGAAAGAACCATGAGCAACCGTTCCCCGCACCACTTGTCCGAAGCCCTCCGCAGCTTTCTCCGCAGCCGGTTCGATCTCAGCGCCGACAAGGCTTCCGAGGAAGAGGTGGTCGACAACATCCGCAAGGGCGTGGAGTTCAAGGGCACGAACCTATGGGTGCTGATTTTCGCCACGTTCGTCGCTTCGCTGGGACTCAACGTCAACTCGACGGCCGTTATCATCGGAGCCATGCTGATCTCGCCGCTGATGGGGCCGATCATGGGCATGGGACTGTCCGTCGGGATCAACGATTTCGAGTTGCTGAAACGCTCGCTGCGCAACTTCGGTTTCATGGTGCTGGCCAGCATTTTCACCTCGACGCTCTACTTTTTCATTTCGCCGCTCAGCGGGGCCCAGAGCGAACTGTTGGCACGCACGACACCGACGACCTACGACGTGCTGATCGCCTTTTTCGGCGGCCTGGCCGGAATCGTCGCCCAATCGCGCAAGGACCGTACGTCTACGGTCATCCCCGGCGTAGCCATCGCTACGGCGCTGATGCCGCCGCTGTGTACGGCCGGATTCGGATTAGCCACCCTGCAATTCAAATACTTCATCGGAGCGTTCTATCTGTTCTTTATCAATACGGTCTTCATCGCGATCGCCACGTTCATCGTCGTGCGCTTTCTGCACTACTCGAAAAAGGAGTTCGTCGACAAAAACCGCGAAATGCGGGTCAGACGCTCGATCCTGCTGATCGTGTTGGTCACGATCATCCCGAGCGTAGTGATCGGCTACCGGATCGTCAAACGCAGCCTTTTCGAAAACGACGTAAAACGATACGTGAATACGGTATTCCAGTTCCCGAAAACGAAGGTCATCGAACATACCGGCATTTACCGGCCCGACAACGGGGAGAGTTACGTGGAGATTTACCTGATCGGCGAACCGATCTCGGACGAAATGATCGAAAACGCACGACTGCAAATGCCGCAGTACAACCTGCGGGACGTCCGTCTGGTCGTCCGCCAAAGCGGCGAAACGGACAACCTGAATTTTTCGACGCTGCAAACCGGTTATCAGGAACTGCTATCCGAAAAAAACATTCGGATCAGGGAACTGGAAACGAAACTGTCGGCCTTTGCGACCGACACGCTGGCCGTCCGGGACATCACGGTCGAAATGCGCACGCTGGTGCCCGATCTGCACGACGTAACGCTTTCGAAAGCGGTGCGTTACAATACGGACAAAACGCCGGCCGACACGCTGGTGCTCTGCGTCATGCATCTGAACAAAGGAAAAAAACTCGCAGCCGGAGAACGGGAACGGATCGAGCAATGGCTGCGGGTACGAACCAAAACGGACAGTTTAAAACTATATACGGAATAAAATGCTGGATTACCGAGCAATATGCCTCAGCGCATGCGACCTGGCGCGCGAAGCGGGCGCCTACATCGCCGAACAGCGCAAAAGTTTCACGTTCGCGGACGTGGAGTTCAAAGGCGCGCAGAACCTGGTCTCATATGTCGACAAGCAGACCGAAAAGATGATCGTCGAACGGCTTCGCGAACTGACTCCCGACGCAGGATTCATCACCGAAGAAGGGACCGTGACCGCCGCCGTCGAAGGACAGCCGCTCAAATGGATCGTCGATCCGCTGGACGGCACGACCAATTTCGTGCACGATTTCTCGCCGTATTGCGTCAGCATCGCGCTGATGGACGAAGACGAGCTGACGGCGGGCGTGATTTACGAAGTGACCCGGGACGAACTGTTTTACGCCTGGCGCGGATCGTACGCCTATCTGAACGGGCAGCGCATCCGGGTTTCGGCGACCGACAAACTCGAAAACGCGCTGATCGCCATCGGATTCTCCTACGCGGCGCTGAACAAGACCGACGGGTTCGTGGACAGCCTCGTCCATTTTCAGAACACCACTAATGGAATCCGACGCGTAGGATCGGCCGCCGCAGACCTCGCTTATGTGGCCTGCGGACGCTGCGACGCTTTTTACCATACGGGACTCTCCCCGTGGGACGTAGCCGCAGGCGTTCTGATTGCCCGGCAGGCCGGAGCGCGGATCACCGACTATGCAGGCGGAGACGACTATCTGTTCGGACGGCAGATTATCGCTTGCACGCCGAACATTTACGAAGACTTCAAGCAAAAAGTACGATGACTACGGGCGGCAGGATACAATATGCGTTGCTGATGGGCGCATGCCGGATAACGGGCATGTTCCCGAACCGGCTGTTGTATCATGCGCTAGCCCCTTTCATCTGTTTCGTCCTGCACCGGATCGTCCGCTACCGGCTGACCGTCGTGCGCACGAACCTGTCGAACTCATTCCCGGAAAAAAGCGCAGCGGAACTCCGTGAGATCGAAACGAAATTCTACCGCCACCTGTCCGAAGTCTTCGTGGACACGATCAAACTCGCGACGATCTCGCGCAAGGAGATCCTCGAACGGATGGTTTACCGCGACGTGGAAGCGCAGGAAGAGGCCATGCGCGGACGCAACTGGATCTCGGCGATGTCCCACTACGGATCGTGGGAACTGACGATCAACTACGCCTGCCACAGCGACCACCGGGTACTGGCCGTCTACCGCCCGCTGCACAGCGAGGCGTTCGACCTCTTCTACCACAAAGCCCGATCCCGTTTCGGCACGCAGCCGGTTCCGATGAACAACATCCTGCAGGAAACGCTGAAATCCAAACGCAAAGGGGCCCGGCCGGTCAGTGTCGCGCTGATCGCCGACCAGACGCCGCCTTGGCACGAAATCAAGCACTGGTACCGGTTCCTGGGACAGGACACGCCATTTTTTTCGGGCGTGGAAAAAATGGCGTTGCGGTTGAAAATGCCGGTCTACTTCATGTATGTCCGCAAAACCTCGCCGCAGCATTACGAAGCGGAACTGCAACGAATCTACGACGGCGAAGAAGCGGTCGCTCCGCACGAAATCACCGAACGCTACATCAGCCGGCTCGAGGCGATGATTCGGGAAACGCCCGAATTGTGGATGTGGTCGCACCGGCGGTGGAAGCATAAAAAACCCGCGGATTACGACATCACCCATTCCGAAAAAGAAACCGAAGCCCGATAACCCGCCTATGAAACCGGTCAAAGTCGTTATCCTAAACTGGAACGGCCGTTCGCACCTCGAACGGTTCCTGCCGGTGCTGGTCGCCCGTACCCCCGGCGCAGACATCGTCGTCGCCGACAACGGATCGACGGACGATTCGGCGGATTTCATCCGGGCGCGGTTTCCGCAGGTTGAACTGCTGTTGCTGGATCGGAATTACGGCTTTGCCGAAGGATACAACCGGGCCCTGGCCCGGATCGAAGCCGACTACTGCGTCCTGCTCAATTCGGACGTCGAGGTGACCGAAGGATGGCTCGCTCCGCTGGTGGAACTGCTCGAACGGGACTCGGCGGCGGCGGCCGTCGCTCCCAAGATCCGTTCCTACGCCAATCCCGGCAAATTCGAATACGCCGGGGCCGCCGGCGGCTTCATCGATTTTTTGGGCTATCCGTTCTGCCGCGGGCGAATCCTCGACACGATCGAGTCCGACCGGGGGCAATACGACGCCCCGCGCGAAGTGTTTTGGGCGTCGGGAGCGTGTATGCTGGTGCGCAGCGAAGTATTCCGACGACTCGGCGGCTTCGACGGCGATTTTTTCGCCCACATGGAGGAGATCGACTTCTGCTGGCGGGCGCAACTGGCCGGATACCGGATCCGGGTCGAACCGCGCAGCACGGTGTTCCATGTCGGCGGCGGAACGTTGCCGAACAACAGTCCGCAGAAAATTTACCTGAATTTCCGTAACAATCTCTGCATGTTGTTCAAGAATCTGTCGCCCGGCACTTTCTGGCCGGTACTGTTCTCCCGGATGGTACTGGACGGTATGGCGGCGCTCGTGTTCCTCGTTCAGGGCCACCCCGACTTCTTTAAAAAAGTATTCCGGGCCCACATCGATTTTCACAGGCAGCGGAAATCGCTGCACGAAAAAAGACGTGCGATCCAACGGCACCGCGTCGCGCGCCCGCACGGTATCCTGCGCAACAGCATCATCCTACTGCACGCCTTCGGCTACCGCACTTTCGACAAAGTCATGCGGTAGACCATGCTTATTCCCAGGTAAATTTCCTGCCGGAAATCCGCCTGCTTCCTATGCGCCAACCGTTAAGAGATTTCGGTCGAAATCGTCGAAACTGCGAATCACCCGGGCGACGCCGTCCAGTCGCGCCAGCACCGCAGGGTCCGTCGCCCCGGAATCCATTGCCACGATGTATCCGGCGCCGGCCCGCCGGGCGGCTTCGATCCCCGAAACGGCATCTTCGACGACCACGCAACGAGACGGAGCAAGCCCGATCGTGCGAGCCGCTTTCAGGTAAATGTCCGGATTCGGCTTACCGGGCAGTGTTCCGTCGTCATAGACGATCTTTTCCGGATCGAACCAACGCTCCAAACCGAAACTACGGATGAAGAAGGTCACGTTGACGATCTCCGAAGCCGTCGCGATCGTACGGGGGATTCGACGCTCTTTGATCCAATCCAGCAATTCGACCGCTCCCGGAGCCAGGTGAAAACGCTCCCGGTCTTTCAAACACAGTTCCCGGTAAATCTCCTCTTTCTCGGCCATCAGCCGCAGCACTTCGTCGTCGGGCACGTCGCGTTCGAGCAAGTATTCGAAAATCGACTTGCCGCTGCGGCCGTGCATACGCCGCTGCATCTCCTGTTTCCCGAACGCCCGCCCGCGCAAACGCATCGAAATAATCTCCCACGACTCTTCCTGCTTGTCCGAATCGAAAAAAAGCGTGCCGTTGAAATCGAAAATGATCCCCGAATAGCCCGTTTTCATTTTTTCACCTTCTGTAATTGCCTTTAAATACGGTTTTGTTCCCCTTGCCGTCGGCCACGGTCAGCACCAGGACATGCGTCGTTTCCCGACTCCAACGGCCGTCGTCGAAATAGTGCGTCAGCGTAGCGGTCTTCGGGTCGTATTCGAACAAAGCCCATTTGCCGTCGATGGTCGCACTGTAAGAACCGATCCCCGAAAAGTCGTCCGATATCTTAAACGACAGCGTTTTGCGAGACGCGAAGTCGTCGCCGCTCTTGAACTGCGGCGTAATCCGCGGAGCGACCGTGTCCACCGCAATGTAATACGTTCCGAAACTGCGCGTCTCGGTCGTCACGCGCCCCTCTTTCCAGGCTCCGCCGGCGGCGCTGCGACCGCCGTCGCGTCCGACCGTCGCAAGCAACGCTTTGCTACGCAGTTCCGCGGGCAGTTCCGACGCGTCGATGCTGACCGTCACCGCGCCCTGCAACGGCACGTCCGGCGTATGGATCGCATACAGCGGCGAGTAGGCGTATCTCTGCTTCGGCTTTTCCGAAAGATCCAACAGAATCGATTCGTAAAGCGCGCCCCGGGGAACCGACAGCGACAGGCCGCCTTGCTGATGGCGAAAATCTTTCGTCCAGTCGACCGGAATCCCGTCCGGAACGACCTGAGGCGCCGACAACCCCCGAACGACCCGGAAAGCGAGCCGCGACGCATTGCCGCAATCGTCCGTCAGTTCGATCCCGACCTCGTGACGACCGTCGTCGTCGAGCGTCAGCAAGCCGTTTCGCACCGTCTTACGGTACACCGGCAGGCGGTTGTTCGGCAATTTGTAAAGCCGGTAAACCCCGTTGCGCGTAGCGCGGGACTGCGGATAGAGCGCCGCCGCGTAACAATAGCGCCCCACGTCGAACCCGATCCGATCGACGACCATCGAAAAAGCCGGCTTACCGTCGTAAGTCACGTCGAAAGCGTAAACGCCCATCGGGTTGTCGGTGCCGTTCTTCTTCTCCTCGGCCTCGACGGCAAAATACCCGTTGCGGGCGACACGCAACGCGGCCGTATCGAGCAGCGTATAATTTCCCCGCGCATCGCGGCGCACCGAAAGTTTCCAGCGCACCGTATGTACCGGAACACCCTGAACCGTGTCGACCCCGATGTAATAAAGCACGACCGGTTTCGGCGGAATCGTATCCCTAACCTGCAACATGCCGCGCGCAAGCAGGTTCAGCGGACGCTGCGAATCGGTTTCGCGCACTTCCAGATGCAGGTGCGGGCCGCCCGAAGAACCCCGGTTGCCCGACAGGGCGATCTGTTCGCCCTGCTTGAAAACGAATTTGCCGGCAGGCGGCGTAACATCCACAGCGAACGATTTGCGAACATACTGTATCTCATGGATATACCGCTCGATCGAGTCCGAAAAACGTTCCAGGTGACCGTAAACGCTCGTCGTGCCATTCGGATGATTTATGTAAAGGGCCTTGCCGAATCCGGACGGACTGACGGCGATGCGGACGACCGTGCCGTCGGCAATCGCACGGATCGGCTTGTTGATTACGCCCTGGGTCTTGACATCGATGCCCGAATGGAAATGGTTGCCGCGCAACTCGCCGTAATTGGCCGACAACAGCACCGGAAAAGAGACCGGCGAAACGAACCCGAACTCGGTAGCCATCGCCGGATGCGGCGTATACTGAGCCGGTAACGCGCCGGCATAACAGACTGCCGCCGACAAAACAATCCATTTTTTAATCCTGCTCAATTTGCTATTTCTCATCTTCAATCATTTTTTACATATTCCCCGTCGCCAACCAGCCGGTCGACCAAATCGCCCACCGTTTCGAAATCGAAACCGAGTCCGACGCCATAACGCAACAACTTGCCGCGCAATTCGTAACCGTTGCGGGCCCGGATCGCTTGCATCTTCCGGCGCAATTGCTCTTCGAGCTTACCGCACATAAACTGCGGATCGACCTGACGAAGGGCCTCTTCGATCAACATTTCGGGAATCTGTTTCGCCCGCAACGCCGCGCGGATCTTGTAAACGCCCCAACGGCTCAGACCGGTCTTTTCCCGGACATAGGCCTCGGCGTAGCGCCGTTCGTCAATAAACCTTTCGCGCAGCAGCGTATCGACGATCCGCTGCCGGTCAGCCTCCGCAACGCCCCACCGAACAAGCGACCGACGGGCGTCCGACACGGCTACTTCGCTTTTGGCGCAACGGTACATCAGCATCCTCAAAGCCTGTTCCGGCGTTTTCGTTCTTTTTACTTCCATACGGCCTCCGTTATTCTCGGCTTTCCGAACAGGTCGGCCGTCAGTTTCACATCCGCATAACCGAGCGAGCCGAGCAGCGCGGTCACTTCGTCCCCGAAACGCTCGTTGATCTCGAACCAAAGCGCTCCGCCGGGCGCCAGCAAACTCCTCCCCCGTTCGGCGATTACGCGGTAAAACAGCAACGGATCGTCATCGCCGACGAACAGCGCGCGGTGCGGCTCGTGCTTCAGTATGTTCGGACGCATCCCGGCTTTCTCGCCGAGGGTCACATAAGGCGGATTGCTGACCACCAGATCGAATCGCCCCCCGGGTTGCCGCGTCAGGATGTCGCAGCATTCGAAACGGACGCGGCCGCCGCAAAGGCTTCCGTTTCGCCCGGCGACGGCCAGCACCGTCTCGGAAACGTCGATCCCCGTCACTTCGGCGTCGGGCAGTTCCGCCGCAAGCGTCACGGCGATGCAACCGCTTCCCGTCCCGACGTCGAGAATCCGCATTCCGCTGCGTCCTTTGTATCGGTCGACGATGCGACGCACCATCTCCTCGGTCTCCGGACGCGGAATCAGCACCCCTTCGCGGACGGCGAACTTCCTGCCGAGAAAATAGGCGAACCCGGCAATATACTGGGCCGGGCGACAGTCGCGTATCTCGGCCAGGATGTCGGGCAGGTCTTCCCGGTCGGGACAGGGAGCGTCCGGCTCGACGATCACATCGGTAAACCGCATACCCAACCGTCCTTCGCAAACGAACGCTGCGAACGCCCTCGCCTCCCGCCGGTCGTAAACGCCGGCGGCGGCATCGTATATGCAGTCCCACAATTCGCGTCGGGTCATAGTCGCTCTTTTTCCGCAAAGATACAAAAACCGGCTGCGCCGGAAAACAAAAAATCCGGTCGGCGGCCAGGTTTTTCACTCTTTTTCTTCATTCGGAACCATAATATGCTAAATTTGTACGTTCCTTTAAAAGTGAAACCAAATGACGTTAAACACAGATCGGATCCATGAGAAACAAACTGATGCTTCCGTTGCTGACATGTACCCTTTTGAGTATGAATAGTTGCGGAAATAAAAACAACGACGACAGCGTATCGCTCGATTACGAGAAATACGTCCTTGCGAATGGCCTCGAGGTCGTTCTTCACCACGATGACTCCGACCCGGTAGTGTCGGTGGCCATCCAGTATCACGTAGGCAGCAACCGCGAAAAGCCGGGCAAAACCGGTTTCGCGCACTTCTTCGAACACATGCTGTTCCAGCGCTCCGAAAACCTGCCGCGCAACGCCTTTTTCCAAAAAATCGACGCGATGGGCGGAACGTTCAACGGCGGCACGAGCAACGACGGCACCGTCTACTACGAAACCGTCCCGCGCGATGCGTTGGAAAAAGTGCTGTGGATGGAGTCCGACCGGATGGGCTATTTCATCAACACGGTGACCGAAGGCGGACTGAAACGCGAAATCGACGTCGTATCGAACGAAAAACGACAGGGCGAAAACGCTCCGTACGGACTGGCTTTCGACCTGGTGTTCAAAAACCTGTTCCCCGAAGGACATCCGTACAGTTGGACGGTGATCGGCGAAATTCCCGATTTGAGAAGCGCGACCGTCGAAGACGTCAAGGAGTTCTACGAACGGTATTACCTTCCGGGCAACGCCACGTTGGTCGTCGCCGGCGATTTCGACCCGGCTCAGACCAAAGCGCTGATCGAAAAATATTTCGGGGAGATTCCCGCCCGGCCCGTTCCGGAGGCCCCGAAAACATGGAACGTCGAACTCGACGCGACGCGCAAAATTTCTTACGAGGACACGTTCTGCAATGCGCCGATGCTGATTCTCGCCTACCCGGGCGTCGAAGCCTACCACCGGGACGGTTATGCGCTCGACTTTTTGACGAACTTGCTCGCCGGAGATAAAAAATCCCCGCTGTACAAAGTACTCGTCGAGGAGCGCAAACTGGCGCCCGAAGTGGAGATGTTCAACTACCAGCTCGAAATATCAGGCATGATCGTATTCGACGCCAAGACATTCCCCGGCGTAAAACTGGACGACGTGAAGGCCGCTTACGACGAAGCGCTGGCGCGTTTCGAGCGGGACGGCATCGACCCGAAAGACCTCGAACGGTATAAGATCACCGAAGAGACGCGCACCTACAACCGGCTGACTTCGACCAACGGCAAGGCGCTCGCCATGGCGCACGACAACGTATTCGGCGGAACGCCTGACCGGATGCTAAAAGAACTCGACGCTTACCGCTCCGTAACGGCGGACGACGTAATGCGCGTCTACGAAAAATACGTCAAAGGCCGCAACCTACTCGCCGTCAGTATCTACCCGGAAGGAGAAGCCTCTCTGGCGCTGACCGGATCGACACAGATAGCACCCGAGCAGGAGACGATCGGCGAGCAGCAGATGAACGCCGAATCGGGAGCCGTCGCAGACGATCCGTACGAAAAAACGCCGTCGCGGTTCGACCGCAGCGTCGAACCGGACCTGCTGCCTAACACGCCCGAACTGAAAATCCCGGAAATATGGAGCGCAGTGCTCGGCAACGGAATGACGGTCAAAGGGATCGAATATTGCGAACTGCCGCTCGTGAATTTCACGATCGAACTGAACGACGGTATGCTGCTCGACGATCCGGACAAGGTGGGAGTCGCCTACCTGACCGCACAGATGCTCAACGAAGGCACCGCTTCGCGGACGCCCGAAGAACTCGAAGACGCGATCGGGCAACTCGGCGCCCAGATCCGGGTCGCCGCCGCGCGCGAATCGATGACCGTCTCCGGAAATTGCCTGAAACGGAACTTTCCGCAGGTCATGGCGCTGGTCGGAGAAATGCTGCTGTCGCCGCGTTGGGACGAAAAATCGTTCGCCGTGGTCAAAGAGCGGGCGCTCGACAACATCCGCCAGCGCAGTACCGAACCCAAAGCGATCGCATCGGACGTATTCAACAAAGTCATTTTCGGAGCGAACAACATTCTTTCGAACAACGTGACCGGAACCGAGGCGTCCGTACAGACGATCACGCTGGACGACCTGAAAGCGTTCTATGCGGCCCACTTCACGCCAAAAGCGGCCCGAATGAGCTTCGTCGGGGGACTGACCCGCCCGGAAGTCGAACGGGCGCTGGCTCCGCTGACCGAAAAATGGGAAGCGACAGCGGTCAGCATACCGCTGATCGACGGTAATGCGGCGCGACCGGCCGCCAAGGTCTTTTTTGCGGACTACCCCGGCGCCCGCCAGTCCTACGTTATCGTCGGATCGAAAGCCATGCCCATCGCCGATCCGGACGCCTACCCGGCCGTGATCGTCAACGACAAACTCGGCGAATCGGCGGGCAGTCTGCTGTTCGAAATCCTGCGCCTGCAGCACGGATATACTTACGGGGCCTATTCAGGGTTTTCACAAGGCAACCTGATCAACACGTTCCAGGCGTGGTCGAGCGTACAGGCGACCGTCACGCGGGAATCGCTGACCTTGCTGCGCGACATTCTGAAAAACTACGGGACGGATTACTCGCAGCAGTGGCTCGACCATTCGAAAGAAGCCATGCTGCGCACGATGAACGGCGCCCTCGAAACGCCTAACGCACAGCTAAACATGCTGCGCACGATCGTGCTGTTCGGCCTGCCGGACGATTACGTCAAACAGCGCGAAAACACGCTGAAAACGTTTACGCTCGACCAGGCGAAAACCGTGATCGGAAAGTACCTGAACTTCGACGACATGACCGTCGTCGTCGTGGGCGACGCCAAAACGCAGTTGGAAGGGGTGAAATCCCTCGGACTGGGCGATCCGGTGCTGGTCGATTTCAGCGGACGGCCGATCCGGTAAACGCTCCCTTTCCCAAACGACGAAGCCGTTCCCATTGCGGAAACGGTTTCGTCGTTTTCGTAACCCCGGATCAATACCCGATCGTAAAACGTTCGCGGTGGTGCATCTCTTTCTCCAGTTCGTCGATCATCGCCACGGCATAGTCCTCTACCGATATCCGGCTCTCTCCGGAAACGCTACGGATCAGGTCGTCCTTGCCCAGCCTGAATTTTCGGGTGCGTTCGCCCGGAACGAGGTTGGCGGCCGGACTGAAAAAGACCCAATCCAGCTCCTTTTCCGGGATCAGGTACGAATAGTAGACCTCGGCCAGTCCCTTGACGCCCGGAGCGAACGCTTCCGGAACACCCCGGTCCATCACGCGCACCCCCGGCGCAACGTACAGGCTTCCGGCCCCGCCGACGATCAGCAACCGACGGACGCCGGCTTCCTTCACGCTCCGGATAATAAGCGGGTAAACCCGCAACGTTTCCCGATAGATATCCGGGTTCCGCCAACCCGGATTGTACGCGCTGATCACGGCATCGCTGCCGGAAACCGCTCCTGCAAGGAATTGCCGGTCGGAAGCGTCGCCGGAGACGACTTCGAGTTCGGGTCGGCGGACGGTCATTTTCTCGGGATGGCGCACGATCGCCGTCACCCGGAATCCCCTTTCCAGCGCTTCGCTCAAAATGGCCGAACCGACGAATCCACTCGCACCGATAATCACAACTTTTTTCATAATCATTCCGTTTTTTCGAAGTATAACGAGATAAACCGCTTCGAACGCGACTTTCCCGGCCGCAGGCGGTTCCCCTTTCGCTACGGAATACCAAATGTTTGCCAAAATGAAAAAAACAGGGAAAATTCCGGAATTTCGTCCGGCCCGGAACGAGAATTACCGGCCGACCGATCCGAAAAACAACCGCCGGATCGCATAGGCCAACGTCACCTGGTGATAGTCGTATTGCGAGGCCAGTCGTTTCCGGTAAGGGGCGATGTGCCGGCGCAGGTATCCCGGAAGCACGGAAAACGGAGCCAGCAACCGCTCGATCGGAATATCGCCGTACAGGTCGTGCAATCCCTCGTTGATCCGGAATTTGCGCGTATAACCGGTCGCACGCAGCAATCGCGACAGGACGGACGGCGGGACGGCTTCGATGATCCGGCGGCTCAACGGTTTGGACGCACGCGGCGGACAAAGTTCGTTTTCGAACGGGATACCCTTCAGCTTCGCATCCAACCAACCGTGTTTCTCGCCGTAAAAAAAGAAGCTCCGGTTCAGTTTGGCCGGCACGTCCATATCCTGCCAAAAAGCGGTCAGGTCGTTATCCCACCACGGAGTGCGCCATCCGTAACCGAAAAATTCGTATACCCTCAGGCTGTGCATGATAAACTTGGCCTGCCGCTCTTGCCAGTCGAAACATTCCGGAAAACCGTTCGACGAAACGCCCGTATCGTTCAGTATCCGCCCGATTTCGCGTTGCAGCGCACGATCCGGCCGCCGGGAACCCCAATTAGAGAAATGCCCTTGCACGGCTTCCGCCGCCTGTGTCGACGTCTGGATAGCGCAAACCTGCGGGGTCAGGTGGCTGCCCGCCAGAAAATCGAGCGTATGTCCCGGAACGAACAGATCGCCGCGCTGTAGAATGCCGCGCCGGCCGAGTTCGTAAACAGCCGCGAAATCCTGCGTATGAGGCATACTCGACGCGCAACAGGACGCGAAACGGAAATACCGATCGAGCAATCCCTGCTCCCGGATCGCATCGAACAGTCCGCGCGTATACTCTACGAAATGCCATTCGTACCCGAACGCTTCGGCCACTTCGCGACTCAGGCGAGACTGCGGGTTTTCCGGAACGCCGTACGAATAGCAAACGACGTTACGGATACCGGCCTTATACAAATAATTGACAATCAATCGGGAGTCATGTCCCCCGCTCAACGGGACGATCCAGTTTCGCACGTCGGGGGCGCTCTCGGTCATCCGCCGGATCGCCTGCGCGAAAAGCGTATCCGCTGTCCGTACCCCTTCCGCCGGGTCGGGCGTCACGTTCATTTTCGGATCGTAAAGGAAATAGCGTTCGGATTCCGTCTCCGCATCCCGCAGGCGGACTATCTCGGCAGCCTGCACGGCAAAAATGTCCCGGAACACCGTCCGCTGTCCGATGACGAAACCCGACAGAAGAAACTGCTCCATTGCCCCGGAATCGATTTCCGGTTGCATTCCGGTATCTTCCATCGCCCGCAGCAGGTCGTCCGTCACCAGCCATGCGTCCCGGAACCGGGTCCGGCACAACGGAAAAGAACGAAGTCGGTCGGTCGCCGCACACAATGCGCCGTCCCGCTGTAGGACGATGGCAAAACAGCCGTTCAACTCCCGAACGAACTCCCCGAAGGCGCCGGCATCCGCAGCCGCGGAAGCGACCAGTCTACAGAAAGCGGCCCCTTCGTAAACGGCATCCCGGTAACGGACACTTCCCTTCACGCAAACCATACCGGCGTCATGCTGCTCGGTAAACCAGTCCAGGCCGTAAAGCAAGATACGATTTTTCGTAGCGGAGACGGTTCGCATTTCCGGTCAGTTTACCGAAGGCAGGAACGAATATTCGCGCGAATACTCCATCATCTGACCGGCATAGTCGTCGGTATATTCGACATTGACGTCGACGATCTCCCCGTTTTCCATGACCGGTTGGTAAACCGGATTGACAAAGCCGCTGTAAGGCGCCAGACCGAGCTTTTGATAACGGTCGAGCACTTCTTTGTGCAACTCGGGATCGATCTGCACAGCGTAGGTTTCGACCAACTCCCGGCCGCTCTCGAAATCGCCGGTGCTCTTGATCCGCTGGATCTCCTTCAGCAGTTCGCCGAAAAGCCCCCGCAATTTCTGATAATCGTTCACCACGATATAGGTTTTCCCGTCTTTCACCGCTTTTTCGACGACCCGCTCGTCTTTGCCTCTCTCATAGCACCACTCGGCGATCAGCTTCCGATTGCGCATGTGCGCCTCCTCGACCGTCTTGCCCGGCTCGATCCGCGCGAACTGGGTCATCATTCCGTTCATCATGTAAACGGCATACTCCGTCTTGGCCACGTCGAACGACGGAACGAGTCCCAGTTCGACCATTTTCGGATCGCCCAGATAGTACAGCGCGAACAGGTCGGCGCGCGCCTCTTCCAGCGTCGAAGAGTAATTTTTCAGTTCGTCGCCCTTCACGCCCGGCGCCAGTTGTCCCGAACCGTGTCCGAGGCACTCGTGCAGATCGGTATGCAAGTCGTCGGCCAGCGAGCCGTACTTTTTATGCAGTTCGATCGTCTCCGAATCGAATATGAACTCTTCGTCGAAACCGTTACCCTTGGCAGCCTCCGCATAAGCGGACGTGATGTTGCCGACGGTCACCGATTTGGAACCGTGATCGCGGCGGATCCAGTCTGCATTCGGCAGGTTGACGCCGATCGGCGTGGCCGGATAACAGTCGCCGCCAAGTATGGCGGCGGTAATTACCTTTGCCGAAACGCCTTTCACCTCTTTTTTCCGGAACTGTTCGTCGACCGGGGAATGATCCTCGAACCACTGGGCGGCTTCGCAGATGATCTTCGTCCGTTCGGTCGCATCCTCGTCCCGGAAGTTCACCATGCTCTCCCACGAACCGCGATACCCCAGCGGATCGCCGTAACTCTCGATAAAACCGTTCACGAAATCGACTTTAGAGGCCGTATCCCCGACCCACAAGATGCTGTACTTATCGAATTGCTTCAGATCGCCGCTCTTATAAAAAGCGATCAGCGCATCGATCGTTTCCTTCTGACGGCCCACAGCCACCTCCGAAGCCTTCTGCAACCAGTAAACGATCTTTTCGATCGCCGGAGAATACATGCCTCCCACTTTCCAAACCTGCTCCACTAACCGTCCGTCGCCGCCTTTGACCAACTTGCTGTTCAATCCGTAGGAAACCGGCGTCCGGTCGTTCGGGTCCATCCGGGCGGCATAAAACTCCTCGACCTCTTGCTGGGAGACCCCTTCGTAATAATTGTTGGCCGACGCCCGGATAATATCTTCTCCGGCAGCGAGGTTCACCCGTTTGGGCATCACCTCCGGGTCGAAAACGACCGGTTTGATCTCGGCTATCACCCGTTCCACGGAACCGAAATCCATCGGAAAATCCGTTTTCGGCGTACCGGCTACCAACTCGTCGAAATAGGCCTCGGTAAATTCCGGCCGAAACTTGTCGGTCGAATAATGATGGTGGATGCCGTTGGCGAACCACACTTTCTTGAGGTATTTCTCGAACTGCTTGAAACGCGGATCTTTCCGATCGCCGGCATATCCCTGATAGATGGCTTCCAGCGTACGGCGGATCCGCAGGTTGTAACGCCCGTTCTGGTCGAACAAAATGTCGCGCCCGCTCAGAGCGGCCTGACTCAGGTAATAGATCAGCAACTTCTCGTTCAGGGCAAGCGTATCGAACCCCGGAACCCGGTATTTCAGCACCCGGATGTCGTCGAAGCGGTCCGCCACCCAATTGAATTTTTCTTCGGTTATCTTTTTCCGGCATCCCCCGACGCCCGCAACAAGTATCGTCATAAGTAAAACAGTAAAGATTCTTTTCATAAAAGAAAACTTAGGTTCTTCGCAAAGTTACAACCTTTTTCCCGAAAAAATTAGATTATTATAAGCAATTTTCTACCTTTGTGCCGTTAAAATAAAGGCGGTAATATCGCCTGAAAAAACGATTTCGATGAAAGTTTTCACAAGGAACGCAGCGCTTTCCGACGAACTGAAACGGCACCCGGGCACGTGCGGTTTCGTCCCGACGATGGGAGCGTTGCACAACGGGCACTTGTCGCTGGTCGAACAGTGCCGGCGGGAATGCGACACGGTCGTCGTCAGCATTTTCGTCAATCCGACCCAGTTCAACGACCCGAACGATTTGAAAAACTACCCGCGAACCGTGGAAGCCGACCTGGCACTGCTCGAAAAAGCGGGCGCCGACTTCGCGCTGACCCCCTCGGTAGAAGACATTTATCCGGAAAAAGACACGCGAGTATTCGATTTCGGGCTGCTGGACAAGGTGATGGAAGGCGCGCACCGGCCGGGGCATTTCAACGGCGTAGCCCAAGTGGTGAGCCGCCTGTTCGACATCGTCCGCTGCGACAAGGCCTATTTCGGTGAAAAGGATTTCCAGCAGATCGCCGTGATTCGGGAATTGGTACGTCAGTGCGACTACCCGCTGCAAATCGTCGCATGTCCGATTGTCCGCGACACCGACGGACTGGCGCTCAGTTCGCGCAACGCGCTGCTGACACCCGCACACCGGGCCGCCGCGCCGCTGATCTACAAAGCTCTGAAGGAAGGGGTCGAAAGCGCGCGCAGCATGTCGGTGGACGAAATGAAACGCCGGGTCGTCGAACGGATCGACGCCGACCCGCTGCTGCAAGTCGAATATTTCGAAGTGGTCAACGCCGATACGCTGGAAGGGATCGACCGGTGGAGCGACACGTTCCCGATGCGCGGCTGCATCGCCGTCCAGGCCGGCAACGTGCGGCTGATCGACAATATCGCGATCTTGTAACAGGATGGTATATAAACGCTTATAACAACACACAAACGACTGTGGCCTAAGAAAATCGCACGAGGCCGATAAAAGATTGGGGATTTAAATATATTTGTTAAATTTGCCGATCGGTAACATGTTTTTATCAGGAGAACTGCGGCCTACGCCGCACTAACTAATTGGGGAACAAAGCAATGCAGATAGAGGTATTCAAGTCCAAGATACACCGGGTGACCATAACCGAGGCCAACCTCAGTTATGTGGGGAGTATCACCATCGACGAGGATTTGCTGGATGCTGCCAATATGATCGCCGGGGAGAAAGTTCAGATCGTGAACGTCAACAACGGGGAACGTCTCGAAACTTATATCATCAAAGGGGAGCGCGGCAGCGGAGCCGTGTGCCTGAACGGGCCGGCGGCGCGCCGTTGCGTAGTCGGCGACGTAGTGATCATCATCTCGTACGCGCTGATGGACTTCGAAGAAGCCAAAACGTTCAAGCCGTGGGTCGTTTTTCCCGACACGGAGACCAACAGGCTGATCAAATAGGTTTCCGGCGAAAACGCCTGTTCGGCACAGACCGATTCCGACATACGCCGTCTGCATGAATTTCGTGTGCAGAAAAGGAGTATCGTCGGTTTTTGTTTGCCGTTTTTTCGTTAACTTTGGATACTGAAACGTTACAGGAAATATCATGTCGATTGCCGAAAAAATCACCGGGCTCCGCGCGGCGCTGCCGCAACACGTGGAACTGATCGCCGTATCGAAAACCTATCCGCCGTCAGCCGTTCTGGAAGCCTACCGGGCCGGGCAACGCGCTTTCGGAGAAAACCGCCCGCAGGAACTCGTCGAGAAGTACCATGCCCTGCCGAAGGACATCCGATGGCATCAGATCGGCGGCCTGCAATCCAATAAAGTCAAATACATCGCCCCATTCGTCGCGATGATCCATTCGGTGGAATCGGCGAAACTGCTGGACGTGATCCAGAAAGAAGCGGTCAAAAACGACCGGACGATCGACGTCCTGCTCGAAATACGCATCGCACGGGAAGCGTCGAAACACGGATGGAGCGAGAAAGACCTGATCGACTACCTGCAAACGGGCGCCTACCGGAACCTGAACTCCGTTCGTTTCCGGGGACTTATGGGCGTCGCGACCCATACCGAGGATCAAGAGACGATCCGCGCCGAATTCACCCGTCTGCACGAATTGTTCGTCAGGTTGGGAAACGAGTATTTCGACCGCGATTTCGATACGCTTTCGATGGGCATGACCTCCGATTATCCGATCGCCGTCTCATGCGGCAGCACGATGGTGCGTATCGGAAGCTACATCTTCGGAGCGCGCAACTACCTATAAGACAAAAATGTCATAAAAACATCCGGATTCAAAGCTACTTGATCCGCAGACGCCGGCCGAGCTTCAGCACGGTTTTCGGAGTGATGTTATTCAGGCGGCATATCTGACTGACCGAAACGCCGTATTTAAGCGCCAGCCGACCGAGAATATCGCCCTGTTTGATCGTATGGTAAACGGCGTTGCTGGAACTGACGGTCGCCGTTTTAGTCTGTTGCTCCTCCTTTTTCTGGGCGGCGGCGATCCGTTCCAGAATGTCGCCGGAGGCAGTATCCCCTTCCGCAGAAGCCAGCAACGGAAAGTCGTCGTCGTCCTCTTCCAGAATTTCCGAAGCGCGGGAATGAATGTTGAAGAACTGTTTTTCGAGGGCGAAAGTCTGGTATTTCAACTGCCCCGTCTGGAAATCGACGATAAATTCGGGATCAAAAGTCTGATCGCAGTAACGCATTTCGAAATGCAGATGCGGTCCCCGGCTGCGCCCGGTCGAACCGCAGAATCCGATTACCTGCCCGCATTTAACGTAATCGTTCACCTTGACATTGAGCTTCGAAAGATGAGCATGCCAGGTTTCCAGGCCATTTTCATGCCGGACGATCACCAGATTCCCGAAACCGCCCGTATTGTACTTCGCATAACGAATTTTGCCGTCGAACGCGGCGTAAATCGGTTCGCCGATCTTCAGCGGAATATCCACGCCGTTGTGGTTGCGGCGGCCGCGCGGGCCGTATTTCGACAGCACCGAGCCGACTACCGGAGCTTTGAATCCGGACAGATCCTTTACCAGATTCAGATCCACCACCGACGGTAGATCCTCGTAAGCGATGCTTTTATAAGCGAAAACCTGCGAGGTATCCCAATGCTGCATATAGACCGGCAGCGAATCCCGCACTTTCAGCGCGGGACGGTAGTAACGCCAGGTATTATTGCTGAAAATAATGATCCGGGTTTCGGGATCGTCGGTCGCCAGCGTATCCAACGGCTGCTGCGGCAGATCTTCGATGTGCAACGTCGCCGGAACGACCGGACGGCGCCTGCGCGATTGGCCGTGGAGCGTGGTTGCGGTCAAAACAAATAACAGGGATACCGTTATCAGATATCTGAAATTCATGCTCGTTCGGAATTATATCGTTACAAAACTAACAATAATTTCCGACAATTCGGCATTTTTCGAAAGGCTGATACCCTCCGTGCACGAGAAAGCCGTTCCTCTCCCTCAGCGGACTCCGGAACAAAAGGTCAGCTCCCGGCAGTTCAGGCCACCATTTCGGACACCCGGATAATCTCCATGCCCTTCTGTATGGCCGCTTCGTTAGCGGGGATCAGCGACGCCATCCGTTCCGGCAGCGATTTGGCCAGTCCCCGGAAAACGTTGTCGAGCGATACGACCGGCTTCACTTTCAGGTAGCCGCCCAGGATCATCGTATTGAAAACGCGTATGTTGCCCAGCCGGGCAGCCTCTTCGGTCGCAGGAATCGCATACACCCGGATATCCTTGCGCTGCGGTGGGCGCACCACCCCGTTCGGATCGTAAATCAGCACGCCGCCCGGCTTGACACGCGGTTCAAACTTATCCATGCTCTGCTGGTTCAGGATGATCGCCGTATCGTAATCGTGTACGATCGGCGAACTGATCTGCCGGTCGCTCAGGATCACCGTCACATTGGCAGTTCCGCCGCGCATTTCCGGGCCGTAAGACGGCATCCAGCTCACTTCGAGTCCCTGCATCACGCCCGAGTAGGCGAGAATTTTGCCCATCGACAGCACGCCCTGTCCGCCGAAACCGGCTATGATAATCTCTTCTTTAAACATATCTCTACGATTAAACGCGTTCGGTAAACAAATTATTATCCTTTGATATCCCCCAGCGGATACAGCGGCAACATGTTCTGCTCCATCCACCGGTTCGCCTCGGTCGGCGACATTTTCCAGCCCGAATTGCAGGTCGCTACGAATTCGACGAACGACAGCCCTTTCCGCTGCATCGAATTCTCGAAGGCCTTACGCAACGCCTTTTTCGCTTTACGGACGGCACCGGGGGTGTGGACGCTCTGCCGCGTCAAGTAGCACACCCCGTCGAGATGCGCCAACATATCGGCCACCTTGAACGGGTAACCGTGCAACTGCGGATCGCGTCCTTCGGGAGTCGTCACGGTCTTCATGCCAAGCAGCGTCGTCGGAGCCATCTGCCCGCCGGTCATGCCGTAGATCGCATTGTTGACATAGATGATCGTGATGTTCTCGCCGCGGTTGCACGCGTGGATCGTCTCGCCGGTTCCGATCGCGGCCAGGTCGCCGTCGCCCTGGTACGTAAAGACCAGCTTCGACGGATTCAGCCGTTTGATCGCCGTAGCTACCGCCGCCGCGCGCCCGTGCGCCGCTTGCACCCAATCGATATCGACGTAGTCGTACGCCAGCACCGCGCAGCCCACCGGCGTAATGCCGATCGCGTCGTGCTCGACCTGCATTTCGTCGATCACTTCGGCGACCAGTTTGTGGATCGTTCCGTGGCTGCACCCCGGACAGAAGTGCATCACGGCATCGGTCAGCAGCCGGGGCTTCGCATAGACCCGGTTTTCCGGGATCAATTTTATTTCAGATTCAGCCATAAACTTCTACTTTAACGAAAAATTCTTTTTCAGCGCCTCCAGCACCTCGCTCGGCGAATGCACCACGCCGCCCGTGCGCCCGAAATGGAATACCGGAACGCGACACCGGGCGGCCAACTGCACGTCCTCGATCATCTGCCCGGTGCTCATTTCGACCGACAGGAAACCTTTGACGCGCTGCGACAGTTCGTCGATCGCTCCGGTCGGGAACGGATAGAGCGTAACCGGCCGTAGCAGTCCGACTTTCAGTCCCTCCTCGCGAGCCAGCTCGACCGCTTTCTGGGAAATACGCGCGGAAGACCCGTAAGCGACCAATACGTAATCGGCATCGTCGCACTGCACGGCCTCGTAGCGCACCTCGTTTTCGCGGATCGTCCGGTACTTTTCGGACAGTTTCAGGTTGAACCGCTCCTGGCGCAGCGGATCGAGTTCGACGGACGTAACGATGTTCCGTTTGCGGTCGGCCGGCTTGCCGGTCGTAGCCCAGCCGCCCCAGTGTTCGGCAATATAGGCGTCGCTCCAGCACGGCTGGGGTTCGGTCAGCATCACTTTCTCCATCATCTGGCCGATCACGCCGTCCGACAGAATCATTACCGGATTGCGGTACTTGAACGCCAGTTCAAAACCCAGCGGTACGAAATCGTACATCTCCTGCACCGAATTGGGAGCCAGCACGATCAGGTGGTAGTCGCCGTGGCCGCCGCCCTTGACTGCCTGAAAATAGTCGGCCTGCGACGGCTGGATCGTCCCGAGCCCCGGCCCGCCGCGCGATACGTTCACCACCACGCACGGCAGTTCGGCGCCGGCCAGGTAACTGAGCCCCTCGCACATCAGGCTGATACCCGGACTCGACGACGAGGCCATCACCCGCCTACCGCAGGCCGCGCCGCCGTAAAGCATGTTCACCGCCGCCACTTCGCTCTCGGCCTGCAACACGACCATACCGGTCGTCTCCCACGGCCGCATCGCGGTCAGCGTTTCCAGTATTTCGGACTGGGGCGTGATCGGATAACCGAAATAGCCGTCGCAACCGCAGCGCACGGCGGCTTCGGCCACCACTTCGTTCCCTTTCATCAATCGTATCTCTTCCATACCTCCTTCCTTATAAATCAAACTCCCGGATTTTTTGCCGGTAAACCGTAATACAACAGTCGGGACATACCAGCGCGCACGACGCGCAACCGGTACAGGCGTCCGGATCGACCATCCGCGCGTAATTATATCCCTTCGCATTCACTTCGGCCGCCAGATCGAGCACCCGCATCGGACACGCCTCGACACACACCCGGCAACCCTTGCAACGGTCGCGCTCGATCACTACGGTTCCTTTGATTTTAGCCATATCCAATTTTTAATTTCAGTCAAAAATAGTACGCCGGACTGCAAAACGGAGACGCTTTCCGGACTTTGCTACGACACCAAAAATGACGCTGCGGCAGGGTTTCCCGCTTGCACTCAGCCGGGTACCGAACAAAAAAACAGGAGGCTTAACGCCCCCTGTTTTCGGTAAAAAAGTATTTTCAGCCCGATTATTCCAACGAATGGATCACCAGTCCCGAACGCAGTTTCGGTTCGAACCAAGTCGTTTTCGGAGGCATGATATTGCCCGTATCGGCGATGTCGATCAGTTGCTTCATCGACACCGGATAGAGGGCGAAAGCCACCTGCATTTCACCGCTGTCGACGCGGCGCTGCAACTCGCCCAATCCGCGGATACCGCCGACAAAGTCGATCCGCTTGTCGGTACGCAGGTCTTTGATGCCGAGCAATTCGTCGAGCACGAGATTCGATAGGATCGTCACGTCGAGCACGCCGATCGGATCGTTGTCGTCGTATGTCCCCGCCTTGGCCGTCAAGCTGTACCAGCGGCCGTCGAGGTACATCGCGAAGTTATGCAACTCGGTCGGATGGTAGATTTCCGTACCTTTGTCCTTCACCGTGAAATTCTTCTCGAGCGCCGCGAGCAACTGCTCCGGCGTCAGACCGTTCAGGTCTTTCACGAGGCGGTTGTAATCAATGATCTTCAGTTGGCTGTCCGGGAAAATAACGGCCAGGAAGAAACAATACTCCTCGTCTCCGGTATGCGCCGGATTGGCCTTCATCTTCTCCTGACCGACCCGCGCGGCGGCTGCCGTACGGTGATGCCCGTCGGCCACGTACAGAGCCGGAATCTGTTCGAAAATCTCGGTAATCCGCCGCTGCACGGCCGGATCGCCGATCACCCAAAACTGGTGGCGAAATCCGTCGGCGGCGGTAAAATCGTATTCGGCCGCGTTGTTTTCCACTACTCCGCGCACGATTCTATCCATCTCGGCATCGGCCGGATAGGAGAAGAATACCGGTTCGATGTTGGCGTTCTGGTTACGCACGTGAATCATTCGGTCTTCTTCCTTGTCGGGACGGGTCAGCTCGTGTTTTTTGATCTTACCGGTCAGGTAATCGTCGAAATGACAGGCGGCTACCAGCCCGTACTGCGTCCGTCCGTCCATCGTCTGGGCATAGACGTAATATTTCTCCGTATCGTCCTGCACGAGCCACCCTTTTTCACGCCATTTTTTGAAGTTCTCGACGGCTTTGTCGTAAACCTCGGCGCAATGCTCGTCGGCGATCGGACTGAAATCGATCTCCGGTTTGATAATGTGCAGCAACGATTTTTCGGTCGCTTCCTTGCTCGCCTCCTCCGAATTGAGCACGTCGTACGGGCGCGACGCCACCTCGGCGGCATGCTCCTTCGGCGGACGAATCCCTTTGAACGGTTTTATTCTTACCATGAATTCTCTATTTACAATTAATCCTCATTCATAAGACAAAAAGCCCCCGCATACTGCTGGGGGCCCTGTTGTTAAAATTCAGGTCTATTTGTTGACCTGGAAACGACGGTTGCCGTTCTTCAGGAAATCAACCGCCTGATTGGCGGCGGCAAGCCCCGCGTTGACATTCGCTTCGGCAGTCTCGGCTCCCATCTTCTTCGCCGTTGCGAAAACCCGTTTGCCGAACTTTTCGGCCAGTTGCGGCTGCGCATCGGCGGCAATGTCGGTGATGTATTTCAGGTCGGGGCGTTCTTCGAGCGCCTGCATCAAGCCGGCCTCGTCGATCACCTCCTTACGCGCCGTATTGACCAACGTAGCGCCCTTGGGCATCGAGATCAGCAACTTGTAACCGATCGACTTCCGAGTCTGATCGGTAGCCGGAATGTGCAGCGAAAGAAAGTCGGACGAAGCATACAGCTTTTCGACCGAATCCGCCACTTCCACGCCGTCGGCTTTGAAAACGTCGGCCGGGACGAACGGGTCGAAAGCGCACACCTTCATGCCCAACGCCTTGCCGTAACGGGCCACGATGCGGCCGACGTTGCCGTAAGCCTGGATTCCGAGCCGTTTGCCGCTGATCTCCGATCCGGTGCCGGGGGTGAACTGATTGCGCGCCATAAAAACCATCATGCCCACGACCAATTCGGCCACGGCGTTCGAGTTCTGCCCCGGGGTATTCATCACGACAATCCCTTTGGCGGTGCAGGCGGCCAGGTCGACGTTGTCGTAACCGGCACCGGCGCGAACGACGATTTTCAGTTTCTCGGCGGCGGCGACTACTTCGGCCGTCACTTTGTCGCTGCGGATAATCAGCCCGTCGGCATCTTTCACGGCCGCCAGCAGATCGGCCTTGTCCGCATATTTTTCCAGCAAGGCCAGTTCGTAACCCGCCCCTTCAATGATTTCGCGTATTCCGTCGACCGCCGCTTTCGCAAACGGCTTTTCGGTAGCTACCAATATCTTCATAGTTTCTACATTAATTAACGATTGAAAAAACACGGCCTTTTTCGCCAACGTAGGTCGTAATGTCGTAACAAGGCCCATAACTTTCGTTTTTACCGATTATTTTACGTGTATTTTTTCGAATTCCCGCATACAGTCTACCAACGCCTGAACGCTTTCGATCGGCAGCGCATTGTAGATCGACGCACGGAAACCGCCCACCAGACGGTGTCCCTTGATGCCGACCATGCCTTTGCCTTTGGCGAATTCGAGGAATTCGGGAGCCAGGTCGGCGTATTTTTCCTGCATCACGAAGCAAACGTTCATCAGCGAACGGTCTTCCTTCACGGCCGTACCGACGAATACCTTGCTGTTGTCGATCGCGTCGTACAGCAGCTCAGCTTTCGCCCGGTTACGTTTCTGAATCTCTTTCACGCCGCCGATCGACTTCAACCACTTCAGGGTTTCTTTCACGACGTAGATCGCGAATACCGGGGGCGTATTGAACATCGAATCGTTGGCGATGTGGTTGCGGTAATCGACCATCGACGGAAGCGGACGGGACACCTTGCCGAGCAGGTCTTCGCGAACGATCACGAACGTCACCCCGGCGGGACCGATGTTCTTCTGCGCGCCGCCGTAAATCATGCCGTATTTCGAAACGTCCACCGGACGGCTCAGGATATCGGAACTCATGTCTGCGATCACCGGCACCGGCGAGTCGATATCGGTGTGGTATTCGGTACCGTAGATCGTATTGTTGGTCGTAATGTGCAGGTAATCCAAATCGGTCGGGATCGCATATCCTTTCGGAATATAAGTAAAGTTTTTATCCTCGGACGAGGCGAGCACCTGCACTTCGCCGAAATTTTTGGCTTCCTTGATCGCTTTTTTGGCCCATACGCCGGTGTTCACGTATCCGGCCTTCTTTTCGAGGAAATTGTACGGCACTTCGAAAAACTGCGTGCTGGCGCCGCCGCCCAAAAAGAGGATCTTATAGTTGTCGGGAATATTCAGCAATTCGCGGAACAGGGCCATGGCTTCGTTGTTGACAGCCTCGAAGTCTTTGGTACGGTGCGAAATCTCCAGCAACGACAATCCGGAACCCTCAAAATCCAAAATAGCTTTTGCCGCATTCTCAATCGCCACGCGCGGAAGAATCGAAGGACCTGCATTGAAATTGTGTTTTTTCATAGTTTTAAGACATATTAAGTTTAGTATTCGGAATCGGAATTAACAGGTTCCAAAGTTATTAAATTATTTCCAAAACACGCAAAAAAAACGTATTTTTAATCGGCTTGCGAGCTCTTTTATTTTTTTTAACCCATTTTTAAGCTACTTTTGCAAACCTCATCTAACAACGCATCCCGATGATAAAATCCATGACCGGTTACGGCAAAGCCGAAGCCGTCCTCGATCACAAAAAGATAACCGTCGAAATCCGTTCGCTGAACAGCAAGCAGCTCGACCTGACGGTAAAGGTTCCGGCCGTCTACCGGCAAAGCGAATACGAAATCCGCAACCGGATCGGCAAGCGGCTCCAGCGGGGAAAGATCGACGCCTACGTCTCTTACGAAATAACCGGCGACAGCGTCCCGGTCAACATCGACCGGAAGACCTTTACGGCTTATTTCGGGCAAATCCGCGAAATCGCCGCCGAAAACGGGATCGACTGGAACGGAAGCGCGCTGGACGCCGCCGTCGTACCCGCCGTCTTGCGGCTGCCCGAAGTGATCCAGAACGACCAGCAGACCGTTTCGGAAGCAGAAACCCAAGCGCTGAAACGGTGCGTCGAAGAGGCGGTCGACCACATGGAACAGTTCCGTATTCAGGAAGGCACGATCCTGATCGCCGACCTGTTGCGCCGAATCGACCGGATCGAACAGCTCAAAGAGGAGATCGTCCCGTTCGAAAAGGCGCGCGCCGAGACGATCAAAACGCGCATCCGCGAAAACATCGAATCGCTCGGCATCCCGTTCGACGCGAACCGGCTCGAACAGGAGATGATCTATTATATTGAGAAACTGGATATCACCGAGGAGAAAGTACGACTTCAGAACCATTGCAAATATTTCCGCGAAGTAGCCCGCGGCGAAGAGGCTCCCGGCCGCAAGCTCGGCTTCATCGCGCAGGAACTCGGCCGCGAGATCAACACGCTCGGGTCGAAAGCCAACGAAGCCACGATCCAGAAAAAGGTCGTCGAAATGAAGGACGAACTCGAAAAAATCAAGGAGCAGGTACTCAATATCCTTTAACCATCGCTCCACAATCCCGGTTACGGCCGGTTGCTCCAAACCGGAATCGTGTCCCGGCTGAAAACGACGGGAGTCAGGCCGGTATCGACATTCAACCAGGTCGTATACGGAGTATTCGCGGGTTTGGCGGCATAGTCCTCGACGGCAACGGTATGTCCGTCGGCAGTAGCTACCCGGGCATAAAACCAATGTCCCGGCCGTTCGTCGAAGGCCAGTGCGTCGAACGATTCCGGAGTAAACCGGTATTTCACCGCTTCTTCGGAAGGCTTTGCTACGGAAAGCAATACCGGACCGTAATAAACCGACGTACGACCGGCCATGTTCCCGTCCCCGACCCAGTAGTGGACGCGCATATCCAAATCGAGTTCCACGACGTCGCCCGACCTCCACTTTCGCTCCAACCGGTAATAATGTCCCGGAGTTACGCCGCTGCACGGTACGCCGTTCACCTTCACCGAGGCCCGGGACGACCACACGGGGATTCGCAGGTTCAGTCCGAAACGTTCGGCGCGGCCGGGATCGAGCGTAATCCGTACGGAACCGCTTTTCGGGTAATCGGTTTGCTGCACGATTCCGATCGGATGCCCTTTCGGCGTAAGCGTCCGGACGTTCGACTGTCCGTAATAATTCAGATAAATATCCCGGTCGTCGTTCAGCACGCCCCACTGGGTAAACTGGCTCAGGCCCCGGTTGCCGCTCGCCTGGCAGCAGTTCATTTCGCGCCCTCCCTCATAACTGTGGGGCGCCAGTTCGATCTGCGAACTGACACGCTGCCCGTCGGACGAGTTCATGTAGACGAACTCCTTGTCGCCCAACTGACTCCCCAGCGTAGCGTTGAAATACGAAAGCTCCAGTTCGTCGGCCACGTAGGAATTTTTACTCAACTTCAGGTACTCGGTCGAAAAAGTCATCCAAGCCACCGTATTGCAGGTTTCGCTGCCCGCGCCGTAAATATCGCCGGTAGCGCCCTCGCCGGTTCCGAAACTGCCGGTATTGTGGCGGTCGTGGCTCACGATCCCCCACCACAACGACTCCATCGCGTCGGCATAATCCCGGTTGCCGGTTACTCGGTAGAGAACGGCCAGCGTGGTCAGCGTATAGAGGCTTTCCCAGCGCTTCTGCGCCGAATAACAGAAAGGGGTCCCGGCCAGGGACGACTCAAGCCAGTTGCAGGACAACGTACTGTTCGTATAAAAATCATGGTAAGGAAGCGTCCATTCGGTACGGACAATGTATTCGGCCGCTTGCAGATAGCGCGGATCGCGGGTCTGTTCGTACAGCAGGGCGAACATGTGGCTCGCGGCAAAATTGCATTCTCCCCAATTCTGCGAGGCGAAGGTCCGCTTACCCAGGATGAAATAATCGTACAGGCAATCGGCCGCCCGGCAGACGACCTCCAACGCTTGTCGGTCGCCGGTCACCCGGTACCATTGATACAGTCCGTACAGGCAGTGGTAATGCCCCCAGGTATCCCATTTTTCAGGAGGATTGTCGAAACGCTCCCGGTCGGACCAGGGGCCCAGGTATCCGTCGCTGCGCTGGGAATGCGCCAACAGTTCCGTCATCCGCCGACCGACGGTCAGCGTAGCCGGGTTCCGGGTAGCCAGGTAGGTCTGCGCCACGCCCGCAAGTATCTTACCGGGAAATTCACCGTGCCACATGCACTTGAACAACGTATTCGAATCGGGACGCAGGAACGCGCCGAACAGGTCGGGATTGTTTTCCAGCAGCGGAACGAGCCACGTCTTTTCGTTCGCAGACAACCGTTCGCCGACATGTCCTCCGACTTCGAAAGAGAGCGCCTCGTTACGCAGGATATTGGGCATCTCTTCGCCCGAAGCGGAAAAAACGGCGCAAAAAAATGCCGAACAAAACAAATGACGCAGGTATTTCATAGCAAAATAAAAAACGGGTTAGGAAAACGGTCTTTTTACAAAGATAGACGCGCTATACGAAAAAACAACCCGTTCCGCAGCAATTCCACAGATTCCGGAGCGCGAGATACGGTTTTTTTGACTTTTCGGTCAAAAGTAACTACATTTGTTTCCGAAAATCCGGCAGAAAGTTTTCTGTCGAAATCCATCGAATCCATCAGTCGGCGTTTCGGAATCGGACGTCGCGCCAACACAACTCAGGACACATGCAAACAGTCTCCGGAAAAGTACTGATTTTCTCCGCCCCGTCGGGATCGGGCAAATCGACGATCATAGGCCGTCTGCTGGAACGCTTCCCGCAGCTCGAATTTTCGATCTCGGCGACCAGCCGCGCGCCGCGCGGGACGGAAGCCGACGGACGCGAATACTATTTTCTGAGTAACGACGACTTCAAGGCGCGGGCCGCCGCCGGGGAGTTCGTCGAATGGGAAGAAGTCTATGCCGGAACGTGCTACGGCACGCTGCGCAGCGAACTGAAACGTATCTGGGACAAAGGACACGTGATCGTGTTCGACGTGGACGTCAAAGGCGGCGTCAACCTGAAACGGATTTTCGGCGCGCAGGCGCTGTCGGTATTCGTCATGCCGCCGTCGGTCGACGAACTGCAACGGCGGCTCGAAGGACGCGGCACCGACTCGCCCGAAACGATCGCCCGCCGCGTGGCGAAAGCCGAACAGGAACTCGCCTTCGCGCCGCAGTTCGACCGGGTGGTCGTCAACGACTGCTTGGCTACCGCCGTCGCCGAGGCGGAGCGGATCACCGAAGCGTTCATCGGATAACGGGCCGTTCCATGCAGGCGGAAACGATACTCTATTTCGGGTCGTTCAACCCGGTGCACCGGGGGCACGTGGCCGTGGCCGATGCCGTATTGGAATCGACGGAAGCCGAAGCGCTTTGGTTCGTCGTATCGCCGCAAAACCCGTTTAAAGCGGGCAAAGAACTCGCCCCCGAAACCGACCGAATCGAAATGGCGCGCATCGCGCTGCAAAGTGCCGTCCATAGCGACCGCATGGCCGTCTCGGACATCGAATTCCGGCTGCCGAAGCCGAACCGCACGATCCGTACGCTCGAAAAGCTACGCACGGAATATCCCGGCCGGAAGTTCAGCCTGCTGATCGGCAGCGACAACATGGCCGGTTTCCCGAAATGGGTGCATTCCCAAGAGATTCTCGACAGATACCGGGTACTGGTCTATCCGCGTCCGGGTTATCCGACACCGGAATCCGCCCGGTCGGACGGCTTTACGATCTTAACGAATCTCAAAGAACTGCCGCAGGCGGCGACCGACGTCCGGACACGGATCGCACGGGGGGAAAACCCCGGAGCGGAACTGCCCGGCGGCGTGTGGGAATATATCAAAAAACACCGGCTTTATGGATATTCCGCAGGAACTGAGGAACTGACCGATGAAATAACAGCGCTGAACAGCGCCATCGAGCAGCGGCCCGACGACGCGAGGCTATTGATCCGACGCGGCAAATTGCTACACCGAACCGGACGATTCGACTGCGCGTTGAACGATTTCCTACGCGCGAAGCGACTCTGTCCGGACAACCCCGAAGCGGACGCCTACATTGCGCTGTTGCGCGAAATTTTCGCCTTCCGTCACTTCGATTTGTACAATCCGTAACCGGAGTTCCGGGCGAAAACATTATCTTTGCGTCGTTTCAACTCAAACCCGGATTTTATGAAAAACATCGCACTGATCGCCGGAGGAGAATCGTCCGAATGGCAGATCGCACTCGAAGGAGCCTCGCTGGTCGAACAAAATCTCGACCGCACCAAATACAACGTCTACAAAATCATCCTGCACGACGGCCGCTGGAACTACATGGACGAGGACGGCGTCGTCTCGGAACTGGATCGCAACGATTTCACGATCGAAGTAAAAGGCGAAAAGATCAGACCGGACTATGCGCTGATCCTGATTCACGGCACCCCCGGCGAGGACGGACGCCTGCAGGGATACCTCGACATGATGAAAATCCCCTACTCTTCGTGCGGATTCGTCACATCGGTCATCACGTTCGACAAATCGGCCTGCAAACGGGCTCTCGCCGGAACAGGCATCGACCTGGCGCGGGAAATTCTGGTCGGCAGGAATACGAAAATCGACCCGGCTGCCGTTGCCGGCAAACTGGGCCTGCCGCTGTTCGTCAAACCGAACGCCAGCGGCAGCAGTTTCGGCGTAACGAAAGTCAAAAGCGCGGATCAAATCCTGCCGGCGGTCGAGAAGGCATTCGCCGAGAGCGATCACGTGCTGATCGAAGAGTATATCCAAGGACGCGAAATCAGTTGCGGCGTATTGATCGCCGGCGGCCGAGAATACCTGTTCCCGATCACCGAACTGGTATGCGAAACCGAATTTTTCGATTACGACGCCAAATACAAGGGCCTTTCGAAAGAGATCACCCCGGCCCCGCTCGACGCGGAGATCGTCCGCAAAGTGAACGCGATGACCCTGTCGGCCTATAAAACGCTCAACTGCCGCGGCGTGGTGCGGATCGATTTCATCGTCAAGGGAGACCGCCCCTACCTGATCGAAGTCAACACGATTCCGGGCATGAGCGCGCACAGCATCATTCCCCAGCAAGCGCAGGCGATGGGCATGACCGTCGGGCAACTGTACGACCTAATTATCGAAGACACTTCAAAACAGGCAGAATGATCCAGATCGACGACAAAATCGTCAGCACCGACCTGCTGACCGAAAAATTTTGCTGCGATCCGTCCCGCTGCAAAGGCGCCTGCTGCGTGGAAGGCAACGCCGGGGCTCCGCTCGAAGCCGAAGAGATCGAAATCCTCGAACGCGAATACGAAACCTACAAACCCTACCTGAAACCGGAAGGGATCGCCGCCATCGAACGACAGGGATTCATGGTCGTCGACCGCGACGGCGACTACACCACCCCGCTGATCGGCGACGCCGAATGCGCCTTCTCGTTCGAGGAGAACGGGATCACGCTGTGCGCCATCGAACGGGCGTACAACGAAGGTCGCACCGGATTCGTCAAACCGATCTCGTGCCACCTCTACCCGATCCGGGTCGCCGTATTCGGCAACGGATCGGTCGGCCTGAATTACCACCGCTGGAACATCTGCAAAAGCGCCTGCCTGCAAGGCCGCCAATACGGCGTTCCAGTTTATCGCGCGTTGCGCACGGCGATCGTGCGCCGTTTCGGAGAACCGTTTTTCCAGGCGCTCGAAGAAGCGGAATCCCTGCTGAACCGACAGAACGATAAAAAATAACCGCCCAACGACCATATAAATAAAAAGCGTATAAATATTTGAATTAGTTTTTTTATTGTTTAATTTTATGAACGGGTTTCTAAATTCGTTCATTATGAAAAGTCTCTCCCGGCTGTTCGTGTCGGTCTGCCTGATGCTGGCGACTGATCTTTTCGCACAGATATCGGATTCGTCTGATCCTACCGACGATCTTTTACCGTCCATCGAGTCGTTTTTCCAGCGCACGGCACGCCAGCATCAGGAGAAGTTGTGGCTTCATCTGGACAAACCCTACTACGGGGCCGGAGACA